>Ga0207828_100089_pt1 | contig 121325 bp, 108 predicted proteins | sample TtaePargueraPR_11_FD_187276 | JGI IMG/M metagenome (GOLD analysis project Ga0207828, IMG submission 187276) | Aerobic enrichment media microbial communities from Bioluminiscent Bay, La Parguera, Puerto Rico - Tt and P2 (3) (SPAdes) | ecosystem: Environmental > Aquatic > Marine > Unclassified ... | reverse complement strand
CCGGCTCGCGGGTTTCATTGCGTACCTGCCAGTGGCTGCCCGGGGGAATGAACGCGTAGCCACCGGGCCCCATGGTGTGGCGCTCACCCGCCAAAGTAAGCGTTAACTCACCTTCCACAACAAACAGCACGCCCTCCGCCTGGGGGTCCAGTTCGGGCTTATCACTACCGCCTTCCGGCTGCACTTCCATGATGTATTGGGAGAAGGTTTCCGCAAACCCTGACAGCGGCCGCGCCAGCACCCATAGCCGAGTGCCCTCCCAAAACGGCAGGTTGCTGGTCACGATATCGCGCATCACGCCTTTGGGAATCAGCGCGTAGGCGTCGGTAAAGACCGCACGGTCAGCGGTGAGCTGGGTTTGCGGCGGATGCCCGCCGGTGGGGGCGTAATAGTGAGCGGGTTGGCGTGTTGTTGGCATTGTCTCTCCCTGAGAGTGTAAGCGTACTCGACGACGATGCAGCACAAGCGTTCTGCATTGTCTTTTTTGTATACAATATTATGGAGTGCGGCTTCAAACAAACCTTAAAGGCCCGCTTCACTCAAAGTACCGCTGAGATAAACTGCCTGAGCTCTGGGGTTTTAGGATTGCCGAACAGCTCGGCAGGCTCGCCCTCTTCGTGGATGCGCCCCTGGTGCATGAACACCACGCGGTCGGCCACATCCCGAGCAAAGCCCATTTCGTGGGTGACTAGAATAAGCGTCATGCCTTCTGCTGCCAACGCCTCCAACACGCGCAGCACTTCGCCGACTAACTCAGGGTCGAGCGCCGAAGTGACTTCATCGCACAGCAGCACCTTCGGGCGCATGGCCAGCGCACGGGCGATGGCCACCCGCTGCTGCTGGCCGCCGGAAAGCTGGGCGGGGTAAGCATCGTACTTGTCTGCCAAACCCACTTTATCCAGCACTTCTCGGGCCACTTTCTCGACATCGGCGCGGGCCTCGCCACGCACCACCACGGGGGCGAGGCACACGTTGTCGCCCACAGATTTATGGGGAAACAGATTAAAGCTTTGAAACACCATGCCAACGTTTTCACTCAGCTCTTTGGGCGACATGGAGCCCGCATCAAGCTGCTGTTCGGCAATGGTGATCTCGCCGCTATCGTGCTGTTCGAGCTGGTTCAAGCAGCGCAGCAGCGTACTTTTACCCGAACCACTGCGGCCGATGATGGCGACCACTTCCCCCTGAGCAACGTTGAGGTCGATCCCTTTGAGCACTTCCAGGTCGCCAAAGGCTTTATGAACGTTATTAACGCAGACCAGCGTCATAGAGCTTTTTCTCCAAATGGCGCGCGTAGCAGGAGAGCGGGTAGCACAGCGCGAAGTAAAAAAGGGCCACGAGGGTGAAGATAGTGAACGGTTCAAACGTGGCGTTATTGAGCATCGTGCCCGCTTTAGTGAGCTCCACGAAGCCAATGATGGAAGCCAGCGCCGTACCTTTTATCACCTGTACTGAAAACCCCACCGTGGGTGGAATCGAGAGTCGCAGCGCCTGCGGCAGAATCACATGGCGCATGGTTTGGAAATAGTTCATGCCCAGCACGCGAGCGGCATGCCACTGCCCCTTCGCCACGGCTTCCAGGCAGCCCCGCCAGATATCGCAGAGAAACGCGCTGGTAAAGAGCGTGAGAGCAATCGAAGCGGCCCACCAGGCAGAAATGGGATGCCCCATCGCCGCCGCGCCAAAGAAGATCAAAAAGAGCTGCATCAATAGCGGCGTGCCTTGAAACAGGTCCACGTACAGCGAGGTAAAACGCTGCAGCCAGCGGCGGCTGGAAAGACGCATAAAGGTGAGCACAAGCCCCACGGTAGCCCCGCCGATAAAGGCAATCAGTGACAGCACCACGGTCCAGCGGGCGGCGAGCAGCAGGTTGCGCACGATATCCCATAGGGTGAACTCGATCATCGTAGCTCTCCTTGCTGATACGCGAACACACGCTTACCCACCAGCATAAAGGCGCGGCGCATACCAAACGCCAGCAGCAGGTACACCAAGGTAATCAGCAGGTAGACTTCAAAGCTTCTAAAGTTGCGCGACTGAATGAAGTTGGCCGCGTAAGTGAGGTCGAAAACGGAAATCTGCGACACCACCGCCGAGCCCAGCATGACGATGATTGACTGGCTAATCAGTGAGGGGTATACCCTGGCAAAGGCGGGCACCAGCACCACATGGCGGTAACTTTGCAGGGTACTCATACCCAGCGCTCTGGCGGCTTCTAACTGCCCTTTTGCCGTGGCACTAATGCCTGCGCGTAAAATTTCGGCGCTGTAAGCGGCGAGGTTCAGCGTCATGGCGATGAACGCAGCGGTAATGGCATCGATTTTGATACCCAGCCCCGGTAAACCAAAAAAGATAAAAAACAGTTGAACGATAAAAGGCGTGTTACGGGTGATTTCGACATAGCCCCCCAGCCCCCAGCGCATCCAGGGCTGCCCGTTCACTCGCAAATACGCCACCGCTACGGCCAGCCCCAGCCCGGTCAAAGTGGTCACCACGGTCAGCACGACCGTGGTGGTCAAACCTTTGATCAGCTCGCTGGCGTAGGGCAACAGGGTGAGAAAATCGAGTGTTGGCCCCATACTGCCTCTCAGCTACCGAAGTTGTCAGGAAGGTCCGCGCTGAACCAGCGCTGGGAAAACTCGTTGAGCGTGCCGTCTTCCAGTGCCTGGGCAATCAAGCGATTCACTTCTGCTTGTAGCGCCGCTTCGTTTTTGTTCAGGCCAATGTAGCAAGGGGAATCTTTCAGCTGATACATCAGCGAAGGCGCACGATTGCTGTTGCGCTCGGCAATTTCGGCGGCCACTACGTTACCGGTGGCAATGTAATCTACTTGGCCAGAAAGAAACGCCGAGATGGTGGTGGCATTATCTTCAAAGCGCTGAATGGTGGTGGAGTCGGGAGCGACGTTGGAAAGCTCCATATCCTCGACGGCACCGCGAGTCACGCCAATGGTTTTATCGGCGAAGCCTTCGGGTCCTTCTACGCTTTCGTCGGCATCCGCACTAAACACGCCCAGGAAGAACGGTGCGTAGGCATCGGAGAAATCGATCGCCGCTTCGCGCTCCGGATTTTTACCCAGACTCGAGATCACCAGATCCGCCTGACCTGTTTGCAGATAAGGAATGCGGTTGGCGCTGGTCACGGTAATCAGTTCCAGGGTGACGCCCATCTCGTCGGCAATGTAGTTGGCCATGTCGATATCGTAACCGCGCGGCTGTAGGTCGGTGCCTACCGAGCCAAAGGGCGGAAAATCCTGCGGAACCGCGATACGAATCGTGCCGCGAGATTCAATGTCTTCCAGCGCATCGGCGTGAGCCGCGCTGCTGGCACCCAGCCCACCCATAGCCAGCGTGGCCGCCATGCCGGTGGCCACCACGCCGGTTTGAAGACGTTTCAAGTAGTGCTGAACCGAATCTTTAAAGCCCTGAAGGGTAGTTCCCATGACGCTCTCCTGAAAGTGTGTCGCAAGCCAATGCCGAGAAGAAGGTGTAACGCGTGTGATGTCGCCCTCTGAAAGGTTCGTTGCACAAATCTCATCAAAGAAACTTTTGTTTCACACGCCCACTAGCATTAGCAATAACGAGACCAGCCGCAGGGAAAGCAGCGCAACAACAGTGCGTTAGGTTACAATCAGGCAGGAGAGCACGCAGGGTAACCCAGCGTGCGTTCAGTAAAGCGATTACATTTGGTGCATCAGGCAGTCAAAGCGCACCATTATTGAGGGGCGCCCCAATCGACGCTCATGATAGGCGATGCTAGCTCGTTCAACTCAGCATAGTGGTCGCTTATCGCGCTGATTCGCTCGCGGCCCTCCGCTAAGCGCTGGTGCAAAACGGCATTTGCCAACAGGCAAATCACGCTGTTGGCGGTGGCATAGCTATCGAACGCCGAGAGACTCTCTAACGGGACTTCCAACCACCACGTCACTTGCGAAGCAAACGGAGAGGCGGTGGGGTCAGCGATCAACAACACCTTGGCAGGCGAGCGTTCAAGGGCGTCCACTAACGCGGCAAATGCCGATGGACGGCGGCGAAAACCAAACAGCACCACGATGTCGTGTTCGGTTAAATCCACCAGCTCTTCGGCCAACGACTGGTTCGGCTGCGGCGCCAAGCGCACGTGGCGACGGGCTTGCACGAGCTGCTGACGTAAGTGCAGTGCCAGCGGATAGCTGTTGCGGAAACCGACGATCACGACCTGCTGAGCCACCGCCAACGCCTCGACCATCGCAGCAAATTCCTGGGGGACAAGGCTCGCGAAACAGCGCTGCAGATTCTCCTGCTCCCGCTGCAGGTGGCGCTGGAACGAGGTGCCGCTCTCGCTCTCCTCCTCCATGGCATGGGCGTCGATCACCAACGGCACGCCCAAATTACGCAGCTGTCGAGCGTGATCCTTTACCGTGCGATAGCTTTCGAACCCTAGTCGCTTGAATAGGCGGCTGACGGTGGACTTTGACACCCCGGTCAAACGCGCCAAGTCGGCGGCGCTGTACACGGCCAAATCATCGAAGTGATCCAGAATGAAACTCGCCACGCGCTGCTCTTGGGCGCTGAGCGCATCAAACTGGGCGGCAATCCGTTGTCCGATATGGGGTGTCATGGTGTCCTGTTTGTTTATTTGGGTGCTGGGTGATGCTCTGCCCAGTGACGGGCGATATCGACCCGTCGGGCTACCCACACGCGGTCGTGGGCTTCGATATGGTCTAAAAAGCGCTGCAGCGCCCGGAAACGCCCAGGGCGGCCCAGCAAACGGCAGTGCATACCAATGGAGAGCATTTTCGGCGAATCCTCCCCTTCGGCATACAGTACATCAAAGGCGTCGCGCAGATAGGTAAAGAAATGATCCGCCGTGTTGAACCCTTGTGGCGCTGCAAAACGCATGTCGTTGGTATCTAAGGTGTAGGGCACGATCAGGTGGTTATGCTCCGCGCCTTGGCTATCGCTCACCGTGGTCCAGAACGGCAGGTCGTCGCCGTAATAGTCGCTGTCGTAAAGAAAGCCACCTTCGTCCAGAATCAAACGGCGGGTATTGGGGCTATCGCGTCCGGTGTACCAGCCTTGGGGCTTTTCACCGTACAAGCGCTGGAAGATCTCCATGGCTTTTTGCAGATGCTCGCGCTCGATATGCTCGGGGGTTTCTTGGTAGTGAATCCATCGGTAGCCGTGGCACGCCACTTCATGGCCCAGCTCTTTGAATGCCTGGGCCACGTCCGGGTGGCGCTCTAGCGCCATGGCCACGCCAAATACGGTGAGCGGCAACCCCCGGCGCTCGAACTCGCGCAGAATACGCCACACGCCAGCGCGGGAGCCGTATTCGTAGATGGACTCCATGCTCAGGTGGCGGTCTGGGTAGCTGGCCGCGCCAATGATCTCGGACAAAAACTGCTCCGATCCTGCATCCCCATGCAGTACGCAGTTCTCGCCGCCCTCCTCATAATTCAGCACGAATTGAACGGCGATCTTGGCCTTGCCCGGCCAGTTAGCGTGGGGCGGCGTACGGCCATAGCCGATGAGATCGCGAGGGTAATGAGAGGTCATGGACAGGCTCCTTGATAAAGGCAGAGCGTTTTAGTTTGTATACAAAATAGCCATTTTGAATATTCATCGCAATTCAACGCAGGGCTAATCAATTGAGATGACGGCGCTTTTCGGCTCAATAGCACGCTAACCCTTTGAAACTTGAACACTTGGTCAACTCTGCGAGCGCCAACGCGCTGCATGAAAGGGCTTGCGCATCGCAGAAAAGCGCCCTATTTTCGTATACAAGATAGAAAATATTGTTCACATGCGAGTATCACCCCGTGCATATACGCCTGATTAACCCCAACACGACGGCTGCCATGACAGCGACGATTCGGCAAGCGGCCGAACGATTGGCAGCTCCTTCGACCACCGTGAGCGTCACTCAGCCCGACGCGGGACCGGTTTCTATCGAGAGCCATTTCGATGAAGCCGTGAGCGCGGTGGGCGTGGCCGAAGAGGTTTTGAAAGGCGAGCGAGAGGGCAACATCGATGCTTACGTCGTGGCCTGTTTTGGTGATCCCGGCCTACTGGCTGCCCGCGAACTGACCCGCGCGCCGGTGATCGGCATTGCCGAAGCCGCCTTTCATATGGCCACCCTGATCAGCACGCGCTTCTCGATCGTGACCACGCTAGGCCGCACCGGGATTATTGCCGAACACCTGCTCGAGCAGTACGGCTTTAGCCACCACTGCCGCCGCATTCGCGCCGCTGAAATCCCGGTACTGGATTTGGAAGACCACCCTGACGCCGCCTTCAGCCGCATTGTGCAAGAGTGCTGCCGTGCTCGCGATGAAGATGGTATCGGCGCGATTGTGCTGGGCTGTGGCGGAATGGCGAACCTCACCCACGCCATTAGCCGAGAAGTGGGCCTGCCCGTGGTGGAAGGGGTCAGTGCGGCGTTGAAGCTTGCCGAATCGCTGGTGGGGCTGGGCTTATCTACCAGCAAATACGGCGATTTAGACTACCCGCGCCCGAAATCTTTTACCGGCAAGTTTGCGGATTTTTCAAACCTCACCTTGCCACCTACATGCCGTTGAGACATTCCGCATCACGCTAACATTAGGCTACACAGCACGACTAAAAAAGATAACAACACAACGACTACCGCCATCAGCACGCCACGCCGCAAGCGTCTCCTGGGCAGCCACTGCCCAGGTTACCAATAACATCGATAATCTTGCGAGGACGGTAACATGAGCACTTCAACCTCTGCTCTTACCTCAGATGAAGTACCGGGCGCACCTAGCCCCGCCAAAGCCGTGGGGGCCGAAAGCCTAGCTCCACAAAGCACCCGCATCATGGGGCGCACCTCCTACTTTTTAGCCTGGTTCGGGGGGTGTGTCTCAATTGGCACCTTCGCCATGGGCTCAAGCGTAGTGGGCACGCTCAACCTACTGCAAGCTACCCTGGCGATTGCCATTGGCTGCTTTGTGATTGGCGTGGCGCTCGCCATTAACGGGGCCGCCGGTTACAAGTACGGCATTCCCTTTATGGTGCAGGCACGCAGTGCATTTGGTTTTACCGGCACGCGTATTCCCGGTTTGGTGCGCGCCGTGCCCGCCATCGTCTGGTACGGTTTTCAAAGCTGGATTGGCGCGGGCGCTCTCAACATGGTGTCGGCGACGCTGTTCGGTTTCGATAACCTGATCTTCTATTTCATTGCCTTTCAGTTTTTGCAGATTGGCCTGTCGGTACTCGGCTTTCAGGGCATCAAGTGGCTGGAGAATATTGGCAGCGCCTTCATTCTCTGCTCGCTGATGTACATGTTTTACGCCACGGTGCAGCGTTACGGCGACGAGCTTTCCACCAGCCTGGTGACCATGGAAGGCTCTTGGGGGATGCCCTTCTGGAGTGCCACCATGCTATTTTTGGGCATCTACAGCACCATGATGCTCAACGTGAGTGACTACTCCCGGGAGCATAAAACGGGCACCGGCCCAGGGCTATTGACCACCATTTACGCGATGTCGATTCTACCCTGCACGCTGTTTATGGGCCTGATTGGCTACATGGTCTCGCAAGCTACCGGCACCGCAGACCCTATTCAGGTGTTCGCCAACGCGGTCGACAATACACCGCTACTCATGATCACCCTGCTGTTCATCGCCTTTGCCCAGGTGACCACCAACGTGCTGAACAATGTGGTGCCGCCCACCTACGTGCTGATGGACGTGTTCAAACTCAAGTTCCCCGTTGCCACCGTTATTGTGGGCCTGCTCGCCTTCGCCACCTTCCCTTGGAAACTGGTGCAGCCGGAATCCGCCGCAGGCCTACAGCTCTTCGTGCAAACCTACTCCGCATTCCTCGGTCCCATCTTCGCTATTCTGGTGGTGGACTACTACGTCATTCGACGCCGCACGCTGGATATCGGCAAGCTCTACGATGAAAACGGCGCCTATCAAGGCATTAACCAAGCGGCGTTAATAGCGACAGCGGTAGGGATTATCGCCGCGCTCTCGTTCTCGGCGGTCTCTTGGTACGCCAGCCTGATTCCTGCCGGGCTGACTTACTACCTGCTGATGAAACACTGGCCCGCCTGCCAGCGCTTCACTCAGTAACCCGCCCTACCCGCGCCTGCCACCTTCGTGGGGCAGGCGGCCATTCCCGGATAACGAGCCTTGCCATGAATGAACAGCCCAACCAAAGCGATCTCAACATCCAGCAGATCGATCCAACGCTCTATAACGACGACCTCGCCCCGCTAAAGCCAGAGCACCGCACCTGGGGCGCATTCGAGATTTTTAACGTCTGGTCCAACGACATCCAAAGCCTGTTTGGCTATACCCTGGCAGCGTCGCTGTTTCTCTCTTACGGTCTGAACGGCTGGGCCGTGATGGCCGCGATCATTCTGGCCGGGGTGGTCGTCATGTTTCTGGTCAACCTGACCGGTAAACCCAGCGTGAAATATGGCATCCCTTTCCCCGTGATGGTACGCGCCAGCATGGGCGTGCGGGGTGCCAACTTGCCCGCCATGCTGCGCGCCATCGTGGGGATCTTTTGGTACGGCGTGCAGACCTACTTCGCCTCCACCGCCGTGGCGCTGCTGATTACCGCGCTGTTTGGTGTAGGCAACGGGGGGACTTTCCTCGGCCTTTCCGGAGTGGCGTGGCTTTCGTTCGTAATCGTGTGGCTGTTTCAGATCGCGATTTTTTGGCAGGGCATCGAGCGCATCAAGCACTTCTTGAACTGGGCAGGCCCGCTGGTCTATGCGGTGATGGTGGTGTTGATGCTGGTGGTGTGGATACAAGTCGGCAGCGAGCTGCTTCCCGCGATTGGTACCATCTTTAGCGGCAGCGGTGAGCAGGGCGGTCTGGGTGCGTTTCTCGCCATCGTGGGTACGATGGTGGCCTACTTCGCCGCAGTGGTGATCAACTTCGGCGACTTTACCCGTTTTGTCAAAACCGAGCGCCAGATGAAGCTGGGCAACCTGCTTGGCCTGCCCTTGAACGTGGCGTTCTTCTCGTTCATTGCGCTGATCATCACCGCAGGCACGCTGGTGCTGTTTGGCGAAGCGCTGACCAACCCGGCCGATATCGTGGAGCGCGTCGATTCGCTGCTGCTGACCATCGTAGCCGCCCTTACCTTCTTTGCCGCCACGGTGGGTATCAACTTGGTCGCCAACTTCATTCCCCCCGCCTACGATCTCGCCAACCTGTTCCCCAGCAAAATCAGCTTCAAAATGGGCGGCTTGATTACCGCCGTGATTGCCTTTTTCGTCGGTGCACTGTGGATCTCGGTGATCAGCCAAATTGGCGTGCCGGGCTTCGTGAACGCGCTGGGCGCTATCGTCGCGCCGTTCTACGGCATCATCGTGGTGGACTACTACCTGATCAAACGCCAGCACCTCAATATGCAGGAGCTGTTCTCCTCAGCCCCCGGCAGTGCTTACTACTACGTCAATGGCTGGAACACTCGCGCCCTCATCGCCTTTGGCGTGGCGGCGATGTTCTCGCTATCTACCGTATTGGTACCGGCCTTATCCAGCCTAGGCGGCTACGGTTGGCTGATCGGAGCAGGCTTAGGTGGGATATTTTACTACGGGCTAATGAAGCGGTTTGAGGCAGCACCTGTGATGGCTGAGCAGAAAACGCACTAAGCCATGACGTGATGACTCACAGAAAACGCAGTAACCACTCAACACGCCACAGGATGAGCTTTGGTGGCGTGTTGACGTTAATAGAAAGCCTCAAAAACGCTGCCTAACCGTCATTGCCGTTGAGCAGAGCGGCTACGTCGCTAAACGCCAAAAATCTGCTGCAGATCTGGTACGTTTTCCTCCTCTTCGACCATGGAGAGCGACGCCTCGATGGCTTTGAGATGACGGCTCATGAAGGCTTTGGCGCGCTCGCCGTTGCCGGTTTCCAAATAGCCAATCAGGTCGTCATGGTCGTGGGATTCGCAGCCTAGGTGGCCACGATGGCCGTACACAGCGAGGATCAGCGAGGAGCGGGAGCAGAGGCGTTCCACGAACTCCGCCAAGGTGGCGTTGCCGGAGAGTTGGGCTAAGCGCACGTGAAAATCCGCCGAGAGGCGAATGGCCACGCTCTGCTGACCGCTGCGCAGGGCTTGGCGCTCTTGGCGGGCCATCTCGCGAAGCTCCGCCGCTGCGGCGGCGTTCATTCGCCTGGCCACATCGGGCATGAGGCCGCATTCGATCAACTGGCGGGCATCGAACACGTCTTTCGCTTCCTCGGCGGTGGGTCGCGTCACGCTAGCCCCACGACGCGGGGTCAAGGTAACGAGCTGCTCCAGCGCCAGCCGCTGGAGAATTTTACGAATCCCCGTGCGGCTAATGCCGAACACCTCCGCGAGCGCATCTTCCCGCAGCCGAGCGCCGGGTTTGAGGCGTTGCTCCACAATGGCATCGCTCACTGCCCGGTAAATCGCTTCGTGGCGCTCGTCGCCCTCTTTCTCGGAGGGCCGTCGTTTTAACGCCGCCTGCGCATCGCTCATAGTGTCTCCTGTCCGCGACTCTGATCACTGATCACTCCTTCCAGGCCGCAATGATATCGCGCTCTTCGTCACTCATGTTGGTGATATTACCCAGTGGCATGTAGCGACTGCCAACGACCTGCTGGATGTGCGCTTTGTGGCCTAGAATATCGTCCCAGCTATCGAAGGCATAGCCTGCCGGTGGCGCGGAGAAACCGGCGTGCTCGGGGTTGCGGGCGTGGCACTGGGTGCAGTGTTGCTCAATCAATCCAGAAATCTGTGCTTGTGTGGGCGCACCGCCAGTGCTTTCTGCGGTGCTACTTGGGCTGGGCGCCGCCACCCAGAACGCGAGCAGAATCAGTCCAGCGCCCACCGCCGGGTAAGCAGGCTGAATCTTCCCGGCATGCATCAGCACGAAGAACTGACGAATCAACGCACCGGCAAAGATGAACAGCACCATCACTACCCAAGCAAGTTCATGGGCGTAGATAAAGGAGTAGTGATTACTCACCATCAGCAGCACCACGGGGAGCGTGAAGTAGGTGTTGTGCACCGAACGCTGCTTACCGCGCTTGCCGTCTAGCGGGTTGGGAGCCTCGCCCGCCTTCATGGCTTTCACCATGCGGCGCTGGCCGGGAATGATCCAGAAAAAGACGTTGGCCGACATGGCCGTGGCCATCACCGCGCCGGTGAGCAGAAACGCCGCACGTCCGGTGAACATCTGGGTACTTAGGTAGGCCACCACCACCATCATCACCGCCACGGCAATGCTCAGCAGGCCATCGCGCTCCATGTTGGGGCTGATGCGCTTACATAGCTCGTTATAAACCACCCAGCCGCCAAGCAGGAACCCAAGCGCCAGCAGGTTCGCCTGCCAACCGGTCAGGTTAGCCGCCCAGGCCCAGTTGCTGTCCGGGTTCACCAAGTAAAAACCGGGATTCACCATGTAAAGAATGACGAACAGCGCAAACCCCGATAGCCACGTGGTATAGGCTTTCCAGAACGACCAGTGCAGGTCGTTGGGCAGCTTGGCGGGGGCCGTCGCGTATTTCTGGTTATGATAGAAACCGCCGCCGTGGACGGCCCACATCTCACCAAAGATGCCTTTCTCACGATCTTCAGCGGCTTTGGGAGTGCGCAGGCCGTTATCGAGCATGACGAAGTAAATCGATTCGCCGATCCAGGCAATGGCCGCAATCACGTGCAGCCAGCGCAGCAGCAGGTTGACGAATTCGATGATGTACGCTTGCATGATCGGCCCTCTTAACTACCGCGATAGGTCGAGTAGCCATACGGCGAGAGTAGCAGCGGCACGTGGTAGTGCTGGCTTGCATCGGCTACGCCAAAGCGCAGCGGAATCACGTCTAAAAAGCGTGGCTCGGCGGCTTCGATACCCTGACGGCGTAAATAGTCCCCCGCGTGGAACACTAACTCATACTCACCGGGCGTGAGCGCATCGCCTTCTAACAGGGGCGCATCACAACGGCCATCGCTGTTGGTGACGGTGGAGCCTAAGTGCTCGCGGTGGCCGCCCGCTAGCCGAAAGACTTCAATGGTAATACCTTGGCCGGGCTGCCCTTTGGCGGTATCCAGCACGTGGGTAGTTAAGCGTCCCATCGTCACTCCTTACATTGGCGAGGTTGTTGGCGTTATGAATAGACGTTATGAGTCGGGTTTGACCTATTGGTCAAAGAGTACCGTTGATGCTATTTATTGTATACAGCATTTCCCTTTTCGCACGCCTGGAGAGTTTTTGTGTCAACCGCCACCTCACTCACGTTATTCCCTCTTCCCAGCCAATCCAACTTGGAAACGTTCATTGCCCACTATGGTGATGTGTATGAGCACTCCCCCTGGGTGGCGGAAGCCGCTTGGCAACACGGCTTACGCCAAGAGCATGATGCCCCTGATGCACTGGCCGAATTGATGGGCTTGATGCTTCGACAGGCAACCCCCGAGCAGCAGATTGACGTCATTCGCGCCCACCCAGATCTAGCGGGCAAGGCAGCGTTGGCGGGCGAGTTGACCCACGACTCCACCAGCGAGCAGGCCGGCGCAGGGCTCGACCAGTGCTCGCCCGAGGAATTTGCTCGCTTCGAACAGCTGAACGCCGCTTATAAAGAGAAATTCGGCTTTCCGTTCGTGATTGCGGTGAAAGGTCTGGATCGCTACGACATCCTTGCGGCGTTTGAAGAGCGTTTGGATAACGGCTTGGCCCAGGAGCGTGAAACCGCGATTCAACAAATTATTCGCATCGCGCGCTTCCGTCTTCGAGCCCGTGCTGACGAGGCATCCTAGTCATCTTTCCTCCATCCCAACAAAAAATGCCGCACCCAGAATCGGTTCTGGGCGCGGCATTTTTGCCATCAGACGGTTGCTTACTGCTTGGCAGTCTCTACCGCTTTCTTGGTGGTTTCTTCGGCCATTTTCTGGCTATCTTGCATGAAGCTCTGGCTAATGGAGGTGACTTTTTCAGAGTCGCCTTTCATGCGCTCCATCAGATCGGTAGCGGTTTTTTGCTGGCTCTCCATCGCTTTTTTGAAGCTGTCCGCGTCTTTCACGTCTAACCACGTACGCGCTTGGGCGATGGTCATGTCGGAGTAGGCACGGGCTGCATCCATCTGCGCGCCCACTAGCTGCTCGTAGTAGTTCAATGCCGCCAGCGTGTAAGAACGCATCGGGGACACGAACACGGATTCGAACTGTTGGCTGGTTTTCTCTGCGGCTTTGTTCATCACGTAATCTCCTTGAGTGAGATAGTGGTTCGGCCTACATTGACGCAGGCCGTAAGCGGGCGTTTGCCGTTGCTACCCACAAAGCTAGCAGCGCTTTTTGTGCAGCGCAACATGATTTTTGAGCATACTGCGCCTACTCACCTACCGCTCTCTCGGACGCTCGAAAAGGCCGTTTGATTAACGATTTCCAAACAGGTGCTTACGAGCTTCAGCATCCATCGTCACGCCTGACTCGGGGTTCACATCTTCCACTAAGGCATAGGCTTTACGCACGGCGGGGCGTTGCGAGACGTCGTCGAACCAGCGTTCAAGATCGGGAAACTCCTCAAGCGTTTGGCGCTGCTTCTCCCAGGGAACGATCCAGGGATAAATCGCCATATCGGCAATGGAGTAGCGGTCACCACCAACAAAATGCTGCTGGGAAAGCCGCTGATCCAGCACGCTATAAAGACGATTGGTCTCACGCACGTAACGCTCGATGGCGTACTCGATTTTTTGCGGCGCGTAGTGGCAGAAGTGGTGATTCTGCCCCGCCATGGGACCCAGTCCGCCCATTTGCCAATGCAGCCACTGCAGCACCACGTAACGTTCGCGCCCTTCTGTCGGTAGAAACTGGCCCGTCTTGTCGGCGAGATACTCCAAAATAGCGCCAGATTCGAATAGCGCCATGGGTTGGCCGCCATCTTTCGGGGCATGGTCCACGATGGCTGGGATACGGTTATTCGGCGCAATGGTCAAAAATTCAGGGTCAAATTGCTCCCCCCGACCAATATTGATCGGCTTGACGCGATACGCCAGTTTGGTCTCTTCGAGCATGATGGAGATTTTGTGGCCGTTCGGGGTTGTCCAGTAGTACAGGTCGATCATCGCCATCTCCTTTCACACCAACGACCTAGGTCGTTGGTGTTGCCTGTGGGTCGTCTGACGGCTTATGGCCGTCTCAACGATTATAGATCACGGACAGTGACGGCCTTGCCTGCCACTGAATCGTGCACCTCTAGCATACGCTTGAACCAAGCCGCGACAGGGTCTTTTTCATCCACTAGTGTTTCGGTTGAAACGGTGTAGGCCCACATCATGCTGCCAAACAGCAAATAATCGGCACCGCTTGGGGTATCGCCATCTAAAAACGGACTCTCTTTCAACTGAGCATTCACCGGTACCAGCGCTTGCTTCAACAGGTGTCGCCCCTGCTCAGGATCGTTGACGGCCTCTAAAGTAGCTCCAAAGCGCGCCTCACGTGTTTTACGAAAGTAATCACGATCCTCAGGATGAATCGCGGCTAACAGATCTAACGCAACGATCTTGAATAGCGCAGGAGTAATGCTCCGCTCTACCGACTGCTTGAACAGCATCAAGCGCTGCAGACTCATCCCTTCACCCACCACGGGGGCATCTGGATAAGCGCGGTCTAAGTAGCGCATGATGTCAAAGCTATCGGTGACCACCTTGTCACCATCCGTCAGCACGGGCACTTTGTCGTAATCGGCAAACGCGAGCGCCTCTTTTTCCTGAAAGCGCCAAGCCACGGTGGTGACCTCCAAGCCTTTGTGGGCCAGCGTCATACGTACACGCCAACAATAGGGAGAAAAACGCAGGCGTTCGTCACGGCCGCACAGGTCATAAAGTGTGATTGCCATCGAGTCATACTCCTTTTGTCATTGGGGGACATCGCCACTACAGTGAGTCTAAGTGATCGACAGCGCAAGCGGCGCGTTTGGCGATGTCGGAGCAAGCGCTTCACACTGTCTATTAGTCTAATGAGGCCCACCTAGCTAGCATGCTAACGCAAACTTTAAAGCTCCATAAAAACAACATCTTATTTTAAAACGACCGCTTGATTCCCATGCTATCTTGCGTCTATTTACTGGTAAGACCAATTTTCCAATGTAGTCATTCAGCCTGCCTGACCGTATCTTTCACGCTGACCCAACTATCATTGCAATGACGAGTTGGCTTTCGCGGAGCATACCAAATCAATAACAAGGGGCCGTTCCTCCCATGAATGAATCTATACTCGCTCTTCTGGCGTTTCTGCCGCTGTTGCTAGCCGGAATATTGCTCATAGGCTTTAAGATTCCGGCCAAAATAGCGATGCCAATTGTCTTCCTCACGGCAGCCATCATTGGTCTGACCGCCTGGGATATGTCGTTTAGCCGCGTGGCGGCATCCACAGTACAGGGTCTTATCCAAACCGCTGGTCTATTGTGGATTATCTTCGGCGCCATCTTGCTGCTCAACACGCTCAAGCACTCGGGAGGCATTACCGCGATCCGTAACGGCTTCTCGGGCATCAGCCCTGACCGCCGCGTACAGGCGTTGATCGTTGCTTGGCTGTTTGGTTGCTTCATCGAAGGCGCCTCCGGTTTCGGCACACCGGCGGCTGTCGCCGCTCCGCTGATGGTAGCGCTGGGCTTCCCGGCGCTAGCCGCGGTGGTCGTGGGCATGATGATTCAATCCACGCCGGTATCGTTTGGCGCTGTGGGCACGCCGATCGTCGTGGGTGTCGGCAGCGGCTTGAACCGTGCTGACATTACTGCTCAGCTGGAAGCGAACGGCTCCACCTGGGACGTGTTTTTTCAACAGGTGACCAGTTCGGTGGCGATCACCCACGGTATCGTGGGTATTTTGATGCCGCTAATCCTCGTGCTGGTAATGGTGCGCTTCTTCGGTGCCAACCGCTCTTGGAAAGAGGGGCTCTCGATTGCACCGTTTGCCATCTTCACGGGTGTCTCTTTCGTGGTGCCCTACATGCTAGTAGGCGTACTGCTTGGCCCGGAGTTCCCCTCCATGATTGGGGCAATGGTGGGCTTGGCCATCGTGGTGCCTGCTGCTCGTAAAGGCTTCCTGCTGCCCAAAGAGACCTGGGACTTCCCTGAATCGACCTCGTGGCCTGATGAGTGGATCGGTAATCTGCAAATCAAGCTCGACGATGTGGCCGGTAAAGCCCCGATGTCCACCTTCAAAGGCTGGGTACCCTATGTACTGCTAGCACTGTTCCTGGTGGCCTCTCGTACCATCGAGCCACTGCGGGCGGCGTTGACCTCGGTTAACCTGAACTGGGCCAATATCTTCGGCGAAGCAGGCGTGAGCGGTGGCGTTCAACCACTTTATCTGCCGGGCGGCATCATCCTAGCCGTCGTATTCATCACTTACTTCCTGCATAAGATGAACCCTCGCCAGATGAGCGCAGCAGTCTCCGAGTCCACCAAGACCATTTTCGGAGCTGGTTTCGTACTGATCTTTACCGTGCCGATGGTGCGGATTCTGATCAACTCTGGTGTTAACGGTGCCGACTTAGTCTCGATGCCGGTCATGATGGCGCAAGCGGTGGCTAACGGTGTGGGCGGTATCTACCCGTTCTTTGCGCCTGCCGTCGGGGCAATGGGAGCTTTCATTGCGGGCTCCAATACGGTGTCTAACCTCATGCTGGCAGAATTCCAATTCAGCATCGCTGAAACACTGGGACTATCAACGGCCATGATGGTGGCACTGCAAGCCGTTGGTGCTGCGGCAGGTAACATGATCGCTATTCACAACGTGGTGGCAGCATCAGCGACCGTTGGTCTCTTGGGACGCGAAGGCACCACCATTCGTAAAACGATCATCCCGACCATCTACTACCTGGTATTCACCGGCGTTATCGCGATGTTTGCGTTTTATGTTTTAGGGGTGACAGATCCGTTGATGTAGTCCTCTTCTCAACCCCGTAAAAACGATTTACCCCCAGGCATTGCCTGGGGGTAAATTTTTTACGACTTACTCACCTCAACCAATCCGCTTCAGAGTCGTTGCATGCTGCTGCCCTCGAATCACATAGCTTTGTGCATTCAGCTTCAGCGCTTCCACCGCCTCTGCCGACAGCTCCCTGACCACTTTGGCAGGTGAGCCGACAATCAACGAGTTTGGCGGAAAGACCGCCCCTTCCTTGATGAAGGCTCCCGCGCCTACCAGGCTGTTCTCGCCAATCACGGCGCCGTTGAGCACTACCGCCTGAATGCCGATCAAGCAGCCATCCCCCACGGTACAGCCATGCAGCATCGCCTGATGCCCGACGGTCACCCCTTTTCCCACCTTCAGCGGGTAGCCGGGGTCCGCGTGCAGCACGGCGCCATCCTGAATGTTGCTCTCTTCACCGATTTCCAGATGGTCGCTGTCGCCGCGCAGTACCGCCTGATACCACACGCTGGCGCGTGCCTTCAGGGTAACCTGACCAATGACGTCCGCCGTGTCGGCAATGTATACGTCTTCATGAATAGCGGGCTGATGCTCGCCAAATTGATAGATGGCCACGTAACGCTCCTTTTGTTGGTTGTCGCTATCAGGCTAGCGCTTGCGCCAGCAGACGAGCAACGTGAATCGCTTCGCGCCCGCTGCCATCCTGAATTTGATGGCGACAGCTGGTGCCATCGGCCACCAACACCGCCTGCTCATTCGCGCTTCGCACGGCAGGCAACAGCGTCAGCTCTGCCATTTTCATCGAGGCTTCGTAGTGTTCGGCTTCGTAGCCAAAACTGCCTGCCATGCCGCAGCAGGACGACTCGATCGTCTCGACCGCCACGCCAGGAATCCAGCTCACCACTTGTTCTACCGGACGCAACGCATCAAACGCTTTCTGGTGGCAGTGGCCATGCAGCATCACGCGCTGGCCTTCCATGGGCTTGAGCGTTAACGACAGCGCTCCTGTCGAGTGAGCATGTAGCAAAAACTCCTCAAACAGATAGGCAGCTTCCGACAATGCCTGCGCCTGTTCGCCAAAGCCATACTGCAAGAATTCATCACGCATGCTGAGCAAACACGAGGGCTCCAACCCCACCACGGCCACGCCACGCTCCACGAACGGCATCAGGAAATCCAGCGTGCGCTGTGCCTCGGCCTTGGCTTTCTCGAACTGGCCCGAAGAGAGGTAGGTGCGGCCACAGCAGAGCGGCCGCTGACCTTGGGTCACGTTAAGATGAACCTGATAACCAGCGGCCTCCAGCACTCGCTTGGCGGCGGAGGCATTGTCGGCCTCCATATAGTTATTGAAGGTATCCACAAACAGCAGGACTTCTTTCTCTGCAATTGGCCTCTCTGCAATTGGCCTCTTAGCGATTGACGAAGAGGCCGCCGTCGCCAGGAAGTTGCCGTTAAACGCGGGGAGCGCTCTTTGCGGGGCGAGCTTGAGCGCCTGCTTGATGCGCTTCGCCAGCCAGGGAGCCCGTTCGATACCGTTCACCAAACCTGAGAACCGGCTAGCCCAAGGGGCGTAACGGGGCATTTCGCCAACCATGCGATCACGCAACGTGAGGCCTCTGGCGCGCACCCGGGCCGCCCGCGCTTCGATCTTGAACTTGGCCATATCAACGCCCGTGGGGCAGTCGCGTTTGCAGCCTTTACAAGAAACGCATAGGTCCAGCGCTTCTTTCACCTCATCGCTGGCGAGTCCTTCATCCCCCAACTGCCCCGAGAGCACCTGTCGAAGCGTGTTTGCTCTACCTCGGGTCAGGTGCTGCTCCTCTTTGGTGATGCGGTAGCTTGGGCACATGGTGCCTGCATCGAACTTGCGACAGTGGCCGTTGTTGTTGCACATCTCAACCGCCATGGCCAAGCCATGGGTCGTGTCTCCAGCACTGCCAGGAGGCGTTTGCTCACCCGTGAGCGGATCTCGCTTCACGTTCCAGGAGGACCAATCGAATACCGGTGTCATCGGAATACGCTGATAGGTGGATGGAAAACGGAAGTAGCGCTCGTCATCCATTTTCGGGGTATCGACGATTTTTCCAGGATTAAGCAGGTTCTGCGGATCAAAGAGCTGTTTCACTTCGCGGAAAGCATCATTGATGGTCTCGCCAAACTGCCAAGCAACCCACTCGCCACGGCAAATACCGTCGCCGTGCTCACCCGAGTATGCGCCCTTGTACTCACGTACCAGCGCAGAGGCCAGCTCTGCGATTTCACGCATTTTTTGCGCCCCGTCTCGGCGCATGTCCAGAATGGGGCGAACGTGTAGCGTGCCGACCCCCGCATGGGCGTACCAAGTGCCCTCCGTGCCATAGCGATTGAATACCTCGGTGAGCTTTGCGGTGTACTCGGCAAGGTGCTCAAGGGGAACGGCACAATCTTCGATGAAGGAGACCGGCTTACCATCGCCTTTCATGCTCATCATGATATTGAGCCCAGCCTTGCGCACGTTCCACAGCGCTTTCTGCTCGGCCGCCTCCGGCATATTCACCACGCTGCCGGGCAGTCCTAAATCACTCATCAACTCATTCAAGCGGCGTAACGCTTCAAGCTGGTCATCTCGGTCTTGCCCGGCAAACTCCACCAGCAAAATGGCTTCCGGCTTGCCGATCAGCGCTTTTTCGATCACCGGTCTGAACGCCGGATTCTCAAGCGAGAGCTCAATCATCGTGCGGTCGACGAGTTCGACCGCCATCGGCCCCAGCTTGACGATATGCTGGGTAAAATCCATGGCTTGATAGAACGTGGGGAAGTTGACGACCCCCAGCACTTTTTGTTCGGGGAGCGGCGACAGCTTCAGCTTGATACGGCGGCTTACCCCGAGCGTTCCTTCAGAGCCGATAAGCAAGTGCGCTAAATTCGCCCGCCCATTCGAGTCATAGGGGATAGGGTTTTGGCAGTCGAACAGGTCGAGGTTATAGCCCCCCACGCGGCGCAACACTTTGGGAAAGTGGTCGCGAATATCATGGCCGACCCGCTCGGCAATGGCTTTTACCTGCTGGGCAAGTTGGTGTTCTCTTGTGCCCTCAGCGAACCCATCTACAAAGCTGAAATTCACGTCGCATCCATCGGCCAGCGTGGCTTCGATGCCCTCGACGTTGTGCACCATGTTGCCGTAGTAAATAGAGCGCGACCCGCAGGAGTTATTACCTGCCATACCACCAATGGTGCACTGGGCACTGGTGGAGACATCCACCGGATACCATAGCCCATGAGGCTTGAGCCAAGCATTGAGATGATCCAGCACCATGCCTGGCTCCACCACCACGGTGCGTGCGTCAGGGTCGAACTCCACCACTTGGTTCAGCCAGCGCGTGGTATCGATGACCAATGCCTCACCCACGGTTTGACCACACTGGCTGGTGCCTGCCCCACGTGCCAACACCGGCACGTGGGCGTCACGGGCAATGTCCAGGGCAATTTTCAAATCTTCCTGATGGCGTGGGAGTATCACGCCAACGGGGGTTACCTGATAAATGGATGCGTCAGTGGCATAACGCCCCCGAGTCGCCTGATCAAATAAGACATCGCCTGTGAGCTCTCGTGAAAGCCGTTCAGCCAGACCGCTGATCGGCTTGATCTTGGCATCTCTAGGCGCAGGTTGGCTGGTCAGTGACGTCATGACACTTCTCCCCTTTTTAACGCGCCTGATGGTCGCTTGACGCTTGCAACGGGTTCGCCGCGAAGTACTCCAACGCTGCCAAGACACCGCTGCCGCGAAGCGATACGCCTGCCAGCTTCATGCCCGCTTCGCAGCCGCCCAGCGTGGCAATCAGGGTCAAGTCGTTGCAATCCCCCAGGTGCCCGATCCGGAACATCTTGCCTTTCGCCTTGCCAAGGCCCATTCCCAGCGACAGGTCGAAACGCTCATAGATGATCTTGCGCACGGCATCCGCATCCACGCCTTCCGGCATCACCACCCCGGTGAGTACCGGGGAGTACAGCGCGGGGTCCTGGCACTGAATCTCCAATCCCCACGCTTGTACCGCCGCACGCACCCCTGCCGCCCAGCGCTGGTGGCGGGCCAGTACCTGTGGCATGCCCTCATCCAGCAGCATGTCGAGCGCTTCATTAAGGCCGTACAGCAAGTTGGTGCTGGGAGTATAGGGCCAATAGCCGTTCTGGTTGGCTTCTAGGATTTCATCCCAGGCCCAGAAACTCTTGGGCAGCTTGGCCTGTTTGCTCACCTCGATCGCTTTGGGTGAGAGCGCATTGAAGCTGATGCCCGGTGGCAGCATCAGGCCCTTTTGTGAGCCAGACACCGTGACATCCACGCCCCACTCATCGTGGCGGTAATCGGCACTGGCCAACCCGGAAATGGTATCCACAATCAATAAGGCCGAATGATTGGCCTCATCGATGGCGCGACGAACCTCAGCGATGTCACTGGTGACCCCCGTGGAGGTTTCGTTGTGCACCACACAGACCGCTTTGATCTCGTGGTCAGGGTCGTCTTTTAGCCGCTCTTTGATCATCTCGGCCTGCACGCCTTGGCGCCAGCCTTCATACCCCGGCAGGCCAATGAATTCCGGCGTTAGATCCAGGCGCAGCGCCATCTTGTGCCACAACGTAGCGAAGTGGCCTGTTTCGAACATCAGCACCCGGTCGCCAGGCGACATAGTGTTGGCAAGCGCCGCCTCCCATGCGCCCGTGCCCGAGGCGGGGTAGATCACTACCGGGTGCTCGGTCTTGAATACCTGCTTGGTCTTGGCCAGCAGTTCGCGGCCCAGCGCGCCGAACTCTGGCCCGCGGTGATCGATCGTTGGCAGGCTCATGGCGCGCAGGATGCGGTCGGGCACCGGCGATGGGCCAGGAATCTGCAGAAAATGACGACCGGAGGGGTGAAAATCTAGCTTCAACATGATGTCGCTTCCTCATTGTTGTTGTAATGCGGTTGTTGTGATGCGGTTATCGCGAAACAGCACGGCACTAAATTGGATAATGAATTCAAACTGTATTTTTAAAAAAACTACTTTATGCACCCTTCGGCACGCAGTGTGTCACGCTCTTCATCCGACAGGCCCAATTGCTCGAGTACCTCGTCGGTATGCTGAGCAAAGAGCGGCGCTGAAGAGCGGATCTGAGCAGGTGTGCGTGAGAACTTGCTGGGAAAGCCGATGGTTTTCATTTTGCCGATCACCGGATGGTCCATCTCCTCCACCATGCCACGGGCCAAGTAGTGCTCATCCTGCATGGCCTGGGCAAAGTCATTGATGGGGCCTGCCGGTACGCCTGCGGTATCGCAGAGTGTCAGCCACTCATCGACGGTCTGGTGGGCCATCAGCTCTTCGAGCAGCGCCTCCAGTTCATCCACATGCTGGCCACGATCATGGTTGGTCAGAAAGCGGGGGTCTTCCATCAGTGCGGGACGTTTCAATACATCGCCGCAAAACCGCTCCCAGGTTCGTTGGTTGGCGCAGCCCAGCATCAAATAACCATCCTTGGCCTTCACCGCCTGATAAGGCGCAGACACCCGATGGCGCCAGCCAGTGGGGCCAGGCACGGTGCCTTCAGAGAAGTAAGCCGCCGCTTCCCAGGTAAACCAGGGCAACCCGCATTCGGTAATGGCGATATCGATATGCTGCCCTTCCCCCGTCTTCATCTTGTGGATGTGGGCGGCCAAAATCGAATAGACCGCCGTGATGCCACCGCCAATGTCGTAGACCGCGATGCCGGTCTTCAAAGGGCGCCGCCCGGCTTCGCCGGTCATCGACATCAGCCCGGTCATGCCTTGCGCCACCAGATCGAATCCGCCTCTGTGGCTGTAGGGACCGGTTTGGCCATACCCCGAAATGGAGCAGTAAACGATGCCTGGATTAATCGCTTTGATGGTGTCGTAGTCGATCGACAGCGATTGGGTGACCCCCGGCCGATAGTTCTCGACGATGACATCCGCATCGGCTGCCAGTCGATAAAAGATCTGGCGGGCACGCTCGTCTTTCAGGTTGAGTGAAATGCTTTTCTTGTTACGGTTGATTTGCGAAAAGCAGGTCGACTCGCCGTTCACGTATGGCCCCATCTGACGGCTGTCATCGCCACCATTGAGTTTCTCTACCTTGATGACCTCGGCCCCCATATCCGCCAGCACCATGGTGCAGTAAGGGCCAGCCATGATCTGTGACACATCGAGTACTTTTATATCTTGTAAAGGAAGCATGCGCTTTCCTCCTCAAGCCTGTGATAGGCATCTACTGAGCAGAGCGGCAGCCTTACTGGCCGCGCCACTCAAAAGGCGTTTTATTGACGAACTTGTTCACCGCTGCCGAGAAATCCTGGCTCAGGTAGCAAGTGGCTACCCAATCGTCGCTGGCATCGGCCGGGAGCCGCCGCTGGGCCTGCACGCGATTGATCAGCGCCTTGCTGGCCTGCAGGGTCAGGGGTGCACGTTTGGCAAATTCGGCGGCAATGGTGGCAACTTCGGCGTAGATATCCGCCCTATCGAACAGCTGATTGACCAAACCCGCGCCCAGCGCCTCTTCTGACGTCACCAGTTTCGCCATCATCAACACTTCTTTCGTGCGCGGGATACCGACCATATCCACCAGACGAGACACGTTGGTAATGGAGAGCGTATTGCCCAGCGTCTTGGCAATGGGCACGCCAAATTTCAGCGTGTCGGTGGCATAGCGAAAATCACATACCAGCGCCAACGCCGCGCCACCGCCTACACAGGCCCCTTCGATCAGCGCCAGCGTGGGTTTCGGAAAGGCTTCCAGCTTTCCCACCACGCGGTCGATGCGCCGCTCGTAGCCAATGGCATCCTCCGCTTCCGCAAAATGTGCAAACTGGGTGATGTCGGTACCCGCCACGAAGGCTTCCCCGCCGACACCGTGAAGCACCAGGGCGTGGATCTCGGTATCGTCGGCTAACGTGTCGCAGTAGTACTCCAAGGCGTTATACATTTCCCACGTCATGGCATTGCGGCTTTGCGGACGGTTGAACCCTAACCAGGCCACACCGTCTTTCACCTCGAAGCACACACTCTCAGTGGTGGGTGCTTGTCGTTGCTGTGTCATGGAGCACCCCTTATCCGTAGATGAAGTTGACCAATGCCAGGGCAAAGGCAGGAATGTAGGTATTGATCATCAAAATCGTGAACAGTACGGCAATGAACCAGAGATTGGTTCTGGACGTGGCCCAGATGTCTGATTTCGCAATGGAGCAGGAGGCAATCAATACGCTGGCAACCGGCGGGGTCTGCTGCCCAATGGCCAGGTTCAGCGTGACGATCAGACCGAAGTGCAGCGGGTCGATACCCACTTCCAATACCAGCGGCAGCACGATAGGGACGACCAGAATGATGGCGGCTGCCGAGTGCAGGAACACACCGAGAATCAGGAAGATGATGTTCAGCAGTGCCAGGATCACATACTTGTTGCTGGTCAGGTCGCTGATTTGCAAAGCAATGGCCTGAGGAATACGGGTTTCGGTCAGATACCCGCCCACCACCGCAGACGCCGCCACGAGCAGCATGACGACGGCAGTTTGCACACCAGCGCTCTTGCACGAGTCGATGAAGTTCTTGAGGGTAAACTCGCGATAGACCACCGCACTGATGAAGATGGCGACACACACTGCCAGCGCAGCACCTTCCGTCGCCGTCACGAAGCCGCCGAAAATCCCACCCAGAATGATGACCGGAATCAACAGCGCCCAAACGGCCTCTTTCAGTGCCTTCCAGAGTTGCGACACCCGGAAACGACCTTCAGAGGGGAAGTTGTACTTACGCGCCAGGTAGTAGCACATGGCCGCCAAGCCCATCGCCCCCAGCAGGCCAGGAAAGATACCGGCCACGAACATCTGAACGACCGACTCCCCCGACATGACCGCGTACAGAATCATGGGTATGGAAGGCGGAAGGATAATTGCCAGACTGGCCGCCGAAGAGGAAATCGAAGCGGCAAACTCTTTGGAGTACCCCTTCTTGCGCATGGCAGGAATCAAGATACTGCCAATCGCCGACACGCCCGCCACCGATGACCCGGAAATTTCGGCAAAGAACACCGACGCACCGATGGTCACCATCGACAGGCCACCCTTGATGAACCCCACCATGGCCATGGCCAGATCGATCAAGCGTCGCGAGATGCTGGAGGCGTTCATGATGGCACCTGCCAGAATGAACAGCGGGATGGCAATCAACGGAAAGTTGGTTGCCCCCTCGAACATCGTCATACCCACCGTCGGCATCGCCATGCTGCCGTAGGTAATGAAGGTGGCGATCGTCCCCACCAATGCCAGAGCGACCGCCACAGGCACATTGATCAAGATCAGCGCAATCAGTGCAATGAAGATATAGAGAATGATCATGATGGTTACTTATCCTCGCGGCTGAGTGCTAACGGCTTCAATGTCGTCGGCATCGATACCGGCCTCTTCAAGCTCGTGGTCGATGAAGCCTTTGCCGCGGGCACTTCTCACTATGTCGGGTAGCCGTAGCAGCTCCGCGATGATGAACAGCACCGATGCAATGGGAATGGCCGACTGCACCACTTGCATGGAAATAGCCGGCAGACTCACCATGTTCATGCCGTCGAGAATCATCATGACTTGATAGCTCGCCAGCCCCAGAAATATGAAAAAACCAATGGTGATCGCTTCGGCCAGTAATGCGACTGGCACACGAATGGAGGGCGGACACATATTCAGTACACTAGGACATGTAATGTGAGCCCCTTTAGCGGCCGCCAAAGCCGCCCCGTAATACGTTACCCAAGCCAATAGAACGGCCGCCAATTCGTCATACCAACTCAACGGAGAACCTAAATAGCGAGAAACGAAGCCAATGGTGACCACCCCCGCTAACGCAATCACCAACACCACAACGATACCTTCAAGAAATGCAAAGTAAGCATTCTTGAATTTGGTATAAGCGCTCATTGAAACCTCCTTTAGGAAGAGATGCCCACCTCCAAAGAGGTGGAACGCCGCTTCGAGATGATGGCTTGGTTATTCGCGCAGGGCAGCGACGGCATCCAGCATTTCCTGGCCGCCTTCGACATCATTGGCAAAGGTGTCATAAATGGACTGAGAGGCGGCCACGAAGGCATCGAAGTCTACTTCGTTCACTTCCATTCCCGCATCACGCATCAGAACCAACGTCTCATCATCCAGACGCTGCCCCTCTTCCAGAGCAAAGTCTTCGAGTTCAAGAGCGACTTCCTGCAGCACGTTACGGACATCGTCAGGTAGGCGATTCCAACTGGCACCGGCGGTTAAATAGGCGGGGGTATAAACGTGATTGGAAATAGAGAGATAGTCTTGCACTTCGTGAAAACGCGAGGAGTAGGTTTGAATAAGCGGGTTCTCTTGACCATCCATGGCTCCTGTCTGCAGGGCCACGAATACTTCGGAGAGCGACATGGGAGAAGGCGCGGCACCATAGCTGCGGAACATCTCTATCCGCCAAACACCGCTCGGGGTGCGTAATTTGATGCCGCCAAGATCTTCAGGAGTGGTAATAGGGCGTACGTTATTGGTGATTTGGCGGAAGCCATTTTCCCACACAGCAATGATGTTAAAGCCCTTGGCTTGGGCCGCCTCATAGAGCGGGCCACGGACGACTTCATCGCGAACGCGTTTCATGTGCTCGCGATCCTCAATCAGATAAGGCATTTCAAACAGTGCAAACTGCTCGGCTTCTGAGCTCATGACCGTTGAGGGAATCGCAAGATCGAGCGAACCAAGACGCAGACGACGCATCATGGACTCGTCGCTACCTAACTGGCTATTGCCATAGACATTCACTTCGGCAGCGCCGTCCAAGCGTTCATTGGCCAGCTCAGCAAAGCGGTTAGCAGTAATTTCAAACAGCGAGCCAGGCCCACCGACGTGGCCAAGCCTCACCTCGAGGTTAGCGCTGGCAACCGATGCGTGTAGCCCGAAGGTAACGGCAGCTGCCGCTAGCGCAGTCTTTATAAATTTCATGGGGTACTCCAAGTGAACCGTTGTTGTTGTTGGGTCTTCACCATTTCAATTTGAATTCAAAATTCAAAATTAGGTATTAAACTTTCGTCTTGAAGCAGCCTCCTAAGCGTCAACTTACTGATACACCTAGCATTTAAAAAAGTGATGACATAAAAAAAAGCAGCGATCGACGAACGCTGCCTGCTTGAACGACCACCTCGTTGGCCTAATGCTCTTCGCCACCGGGCGCTAACCCCCAGTGCAAATCGGCCGCTTTGATACCGGCAATGGCGACTTGCTGATCCTCTTCTGACGAAGCGCCACTCACCCCCACGGCACCTATGACACATTGCTCTCCATCAAGAATAGGCACGCCTCCCGCCACCGGCACAAAATGCCCTTTAGAAGCCGCTGCAACGCTAGCAAGAAACGCAGGGCGTTCGATATTGCGTTCACCAATAATGCCGCTGGCAATGCCCATACCCAGTGCGGCGTATGCTTTTCCCTGAGCCACCGGAAAACGTAGTGGCGCGCAGCCATCTTCACGCTCGGCAGCCACCAGATGGCCACCTCCATCCAGCACTGCGAGCGTGAGAGGCGGAAGACCGACTTTTCTCGCCTGTGCCCTCGCCCCGTCTAAGATGGCTCTGGCCTGCTCTCGACTCAACTGAACGCTACACATGAAAATATTCATTGCCATACATTGGCTCCTACATGGTTATTGATTGTTATGGGGAGCAGTTGGGTCACTGCCGCCTATCTAGCATAGCTCGACTTGTTACAATTGAATTCATAATTACTTTTGCGAATCATACAAAGAGTCGCCAATATAAGCGTATGGCTTTGTGTTCAAATGGTGTTTACAAAGCGGCACCCGTCGCTTGGTGGATACCAAGCGGATACACAAGAAGGGACAGAACAATGACGAAAATTTTACAGCGTAATCTTTATCGTGAAGTCGCTGACCGCATTGGTGAGCTGATTGAGCACGGTGAACTGGCCCCGGGTGAGCGGATCTCAGAAAAGCAGCTTTGCGAACGGTTCGGCGTATCACGCACGCCGCTTCGAGAAGCACTCAAGGTGCTGGCCACAGAGGGGCTTATCGAGCTTCTGCCCAATCGAGGTGCGCGGGTGGTGCGCTTAACGTTCAAAAAAGTGAAAGATACCTACGACTTAATGGCAGCATTGGAAGGTTTGTCCGGCGAGCTCGCCTGCCAGCACATCAGCGACGCTGAAATTGCGGCTATACGTGCTTTACACGATGCCATGCTCGAACACTATCGCCATCGAGATCTGGCCACTTATTTCGAGATCAACCAGCAGATCCATGAAAGCATTTTGGCCGCTTCGCGTAATGAGGTGTTGCAAGAGATGTACAGCAACCTCAGTCAGCGCGTAAAGCGAGTGCGCTACTCGAAAAAAATGACCCAAAAATTTTGGAGCCAAGCCGTTCAAGATCACGAGAACATGATCTCCGCGCTCGAGCAGCGCGACAGTAAACGACTTGGGCAAATTTTACGCGACCACCTGTGCAACAAGCTGGAAGTGGCCACCTTGGCAGGCGTCATTGAGGATGACAGCCTGAGTGCGGCCAACGCTTAACCTGCTATTGCCACTGTTCGAGGCGCATTGCTGAACGCTCTAAACGATCATGCTCCGCTTCTAGCTCACGAAGTAGCTCGCTGATACTGGTCAAGTGTTCCAACGCAATCTGTCGCGCCTGCTCGGCATCACCACTTACCACCGACTCATGCAGCCGGGCGTGCTGCTGATTGATCATCTCGCGAGGACCAGGCCGATGGTAGAGATGCTTTACCGAAGCAAACACGGAGCTGAGCAGCAAATCGGTCAAACTCTGTAAGGTATGCACCAAAACCGGGTTATGGGAAGCTTGCGAAATGGCGAGGTGAAACGCATGGTCTAGTCGGGCCAGATGCTCTACCTCTAACTCATCTGGCGAGGCAGCAGCATACGCCGCCATTTCGCGGTAGCGGCGAGTGATCAATACTCGATCCATCGATGTTCCCCGCCGTGCGGCCAGATAGGCGGATTCTCCCTCCAATAAGGCACGCACTTCGAGCAAATCAAACAGGGTACGCGGATGGTCGTTAAACAGGTGCATCAGCGGGCTTTGCTGGTGCATGGGGAGCAGCGACGCCACGGTCGAGCCGTGACCCTGGCGGGTATTGATAATGGCTTTACTGCGCAGAATGCGCAGCCCTTCCCGCAGCGAAGCCCGCGAAACGCCTAGTCGTTCGCACAGACGCCGCTCGGAAGGCAGCAACTGCCCAGGCCGAAAAACCCCTTCCAGTATCAACTCTTCCAGGCGAGCAGCCACATGCTCGGGCGTGCGCCGCCCCATGGAGATATCGTCTCTGCTAAACGCCATACGCCGCTCCCTTGGATCAATCGGCCATCTCAACTGGGTCAGACCAAGTCATTCAGGCTCTTCTTCAGACTTACCACCGCCCTACTATCGACCAATTACTGGTCAGACCATTGCACCACAACCTAGACAGGCGCACAAAAAAAGCTCAAATTGAGCGCCATGGTAAAGCAACGCTACCGTTACTTTTAATGATAAAAAACTTAGGGATGTCGTTATGAATATCCTTTTCGACGAGCGCCTCGATGGCGAGCTTGTCCACCGTGATAAAGCTGACGTACTCAGCGACCTGCAAGGCGCTGTCCCCTCTTTGACGCTATTGCATCGCGAGGAGGATTTACGTCCTTTCGAGTGCGATGGCCTCGCCGCCTATCGCGTGCTGCCCATGTTGGTGGCGCTACCGGAAACGCTGGAACAGGTCGAAGGCCTGTTGAAGCGCTGCCACGCGCTGGGCGTACCGGTGGTTACCCGCGGCGCAGGCACCGGCCTGTCCGGCGGTGCGCTACCGCTCGAACAGGGCGTGCTGCTGGTCATGTCGCGGTTCAACCAGATCATCAGCGTTGATCCTGATGCTCGCATTGCCCGCGTGCAACCAGGAGTGCGCAATCTTGCCATTTCAGAGGCGGCCGCCCCTTACGGGCTCTACTACGCCCCGGACCCCTCCTCACAAATTGCCTGCTCGATTGGCGGCAACGTGGCTGAAAACGCAGGCGGCGTGCACTGTCTGAAGTACGGCCTTACCGTGCATAACGTCATGCGCGTGGATGTCCTGACCATCGAAGGCGAGCACATGACGCTGGGCTCTGAAGCCCTGGATGCACCCGGTTTCGATCTTCTGGCATTGATGAACGGGTCGGAAGGCATGCTCGGCGTGGTCACGGAAATTACCGTGAAGCTGCTGCCCAAGCCGGAAACCGCCAAGGTATTGATGGCCAGCTTCGATGATGTGGAAAAAGCGGGTCGCGCGGTGGGCGACATCATTGCGGCAGGCATTATCCCCGGCGGCCTGGAAATGATGGATAAGCTCGCCATCAAAGCGGCGGAAGATTTCATCAAGGCAGGTTACCCCGTGGAAGCCGAAGCCATTCTGCTCTGTGAGCTGGATGGTGTGGAAGCCGATGTGGACGACGACTGTGAGACCGTGCGCCGCGTACTGGAAAAGGCTGGCGCCACTAACATTCAACAGGCGCGTGACGAAGCCGAGCGCGCCAAGTTCTGGGCCGGGCGCAAGAATGCCTTCCCTGCCGTAGGCCGCATGTCGCCGGACTACTACTGCATGGATGGCACCATTCCCCGCCGCGAGCTGCCGCGCGTGTTGAAAGGCATTGCCGCACTTTCAGAAGAGAGCGGCCTGCCCGTGGCCAACGTCTTCCACGCGGGTGACGGCAATATGCACCCGCTGATCCTGTTCGATGCCAACAAAGAGGGTCAGCTTGCCCTGGCGGAAGACGTAGGCGGCAAGATCCTGGAGCTATGCGTGGCCGCCGGTGGCTCGATTACTGGCGAGCATGGCGTAGGTCGCGAAAAAATCAACCAAATGTGCAGCCAGTTCCAGCCCGATGAGCTGACGGTCTTTCACGCTCTGAAAGCGGCGTTCGACCCCAAACGGCTGCTCAACCCAGGAAAAAACATTCCAACCCTGGCGCGCTGTGCCGAATTTGGCGCGATGCATGTGCATAACAACGAGTTACCACATCCGGAGCTGCCACGCTTCTGATGCTATAAGGAACCACCATGACCGAACTAGCGATACACGCTGCCGACCGAGACATTGCCATTGAGCTGAGCGAACAGGTTCGCAGCGCCTACCACGACCGCACTCCACTGCGCATCGTGGGGGGCAATACCCGGGCCTTTTATGGTCGTCCGGTGGAAGGCACGGAACTCAGCGTCGCTGCCCATAGCGGCATCGTCTCTTACGACCCCATAGAACTCGTCGTCACGGTACGGGCAGGCACCCGCCTGAGCGCGCTGAACGCGGTGCTGGCAGAAAAACATCAGATGCTGCCTTTCGAGCCGCCCAATTTTGGCGACGCCAGCACCATTGGCGGCGCGGTGGCCACCGGTATGTCCGGCCCTCGCCGCCCTTGGGCAGGTGCCGCACGGGATTTTGTCCTGGGCACTCGAGTGATTACCCAAGAGGGCAAACTGCTGCGCTTTGGCGGCGAAGTCATGAAAAACGTGGCGGGCTATGACCTGTCCCGCATGATGGCAGGTGCCCAGGGCACGCTGGGCGTGCTGGCCGATATCTCGTTTAAGGTGCTGCCCATTCCCACCGCCAGCCACAGCCTGCGCCTTGACATGGGCTTGCAAGATGCCTTAGCGAAGCTCTCTGAGCTTGGCCGCCAGCCGCTGCCCATCACCGCTGCGGCATGGCACGCAGGCGAGCTTTTTATTCGGTTGGAAGGGGGTGAAAGCTCCGTCAAGGCCACCAAAGAGCGCCTGGGCGGTGAAGCGCTGTCTGCGGATTTCTGGCAGCAGCTGCGTGACCAGCAGCATGGCTTTTTCAGCCTCAATGAAGGGCAGGCGCTGTGGCGCCTCTCGCTACCGCCCCATACCCCAGCGCTAGAACTCGCCGTTGATGAAAGCGATATCTTCTATGATTGGGGCGGCAGCCAACGCTGGGTGAAAACCGCACTACCCGCAGACACGCTGCGCGATGAATGCCAGAAGGCCGGTGGCCACGCTACCTGTTATACCCCGCATGCCAAAGGGGGTGCAGAGTTACCCTTTACGCCACTGAATCCTGTGGTCGAGAAGTACCATCGCAACCTGAAGGCCGAGCTGGATGCCCACGGCATTTTCAACCCTGGTCGTCTTTATGCGGCATTTTAATCAGGAGAGCTGACATGCAGACGCACTTTACCGATGCCGACCGCCAGAAACCGCATATCCAGGAAGCCGAGCGCATTCTGCGCACCTGCGTACACTGCGGCTTTTGTAACGCCACCTGCCCTACCTATCAGCTACTGGGCGATGAGCGAGACGGACCGCGCGGGCGCATCTACTTGATGAAAGAGTTGCTGGAGAGCCGCGATGACGATGACCAAGTCACCGAAGAGACTCGTCTTCACCTCGACCGTTGCCTAACCTGCCGCAACTGTGAGACGACCTGCCCCTCTGGCGTGGAGTACCACAAACTTTTGGACATTGGCCGCGCCGAAATCGACCGCCGCGTGCCGCGACCAGCCGCCGAGCGCGCCCAGCGCTATGCGCTGCGCAAAATGCTGGTGGACCCGAAACGCTTCAAAGCGCTGCTAACCTTGGGGCAAACCTTCAAGCCTCTAGTGCCCGGCAAACTGCGTAGCAAAATGCCGCCCGCACCGGTCGATGCAGGACAACGCCCCGATAGCCAGCGCCATGCCCGTAAAGTATTGATTTTGGAAGGCTGTGTGCAGCCCGGCCTGTCGCCCAACACCAACGCAGCCACGGCGCGCCTGCTCGACCGTTTGGGCATTAGCGTCACACCGATTAGTGAAGCTGGCTGCTGTGGTGCTATCGACTTCCACCTCAATGCCCAAGAGGCGGGCCGCGAGCGGATGCGCGCCAACATCGATGCCTGGTGGCCGCAAATCGAGCAGGGCGCCGAAGCCATCGTACAAACCGCCAGCGGCTGCGGCGCGTTCGTCAAAGAGTATGCTGACATGCTCAAGGACGACCCCGCCTACGCTGAAAAGGCCAAAAAAGTCAGCGCACTGGCGAAGGATATCGTCGAAATACTGCGCGACGAGCCGCTCGAGGCGCTGCAGCTTAAAGAGCACCAGCGCTTAGCCTTCCACTGCCCCTGCACGCTGCAGCACGCCCAGAAACTCAACGGCGCAGTGGAAGGCGTGCTTAGCAAACTCGGCTTTGCACTAACGCCCGTGAAAGATGCCCACCTGTGCTGCGGCTCAGCAGGCACCTACTCGGTCACACAGCCAGAGCTCGCCACCCAGCTGCGCGATAACAAGCTGAATGCGCTGGAGGCAGGCAACCCTGAGGTGATCGTGACCGCCAACATCGGCTGTCAGACGCATCTCGCCAGCGCCAACCGCACGCCGGTACGTCACTGGGTGGAAGTCGTGGACGCTGCCCTGGTATAAACCTCTAACACTTGCGGCGCTCGGCACAACGCTAACCGTCGTGCGCCTCGCTTCACCCCCGATGACAAAAAGGAATCTTCGATGCAAACCAAAGCTGTTTTAGGCCAAGCCGACGTTATCCAAGTTCTCGACGCTGCCCAGAAAGAAGCTGACAACAACGGCTGGCCGGTCACCATTGCCGTTACTGACGATGGTGGCCACCTACTGGCACTGCGTCGTTTAGACGGTGCTGCCCCGTTCAGCGCCGATGTTGCTACCCAAAAAGCGCGTAGCGCGGCCCTGGGTCGTAAGGAGACGCAAGTGTTTGAAGAGATGATTAACGGTGGCCGTACGGCGTTTGTCTCTGCACCGCTACAGGGTCTGCTATCTGGCGGCGTGCCGATCATCGTGGATGGTCACGTCGTCGGCGCTGTCGGCATCTCTGGCGTCAAGCCAGATCAAGACGTGCAAATTGCCAAAGCAGGCGTCAGCGCGATCGCCTAACGCTTACCTAGTCAGTAACAGCAGCGTGCAGCGCATTGACTGCACGCTGTTCGTTAACGTGTGGTGTACACGCAATAAAAAAGCCCGAATCATAGATTCGGGCTTTTGGAAATTTGTTCGGCTTTATCAAACGATTACCGATGAGTGCTTAATGGCGGACCGGACGAGACTCGAACTCGCGACCTCCGGCGTGACAGGCCGGCATTCTAACCGACTGAACTACCGGTCCACTATAAGACACATAACCATTCAACAAACAATTTAAGCGGTTCAGAGGCGCATAAATGTGAAACTGAATGGTGGGTGGTACTGGGTTCGAACCAGTGACCCCCAGCTTGTAAGGCTGGTGCTCTCCCAACTGAGCTAACCACCCCAAATACTGAAAGCTCATTGCTTATCAATATTGCTACTTATCAAGTTATCGTGGCGGACCGGACGAGACTCGAACTCGCGACCTCCGGCGTGACAGGCCGGCATTCTAACCGACTGAACTACCGGTCCGAATAGCGATAACCAATTGCAGGCTTATATGATGATGGCGGACCGGACGAGACTCGAACTCGCGACCTCCGGCGTGACAGGCCGGCATTCTAACCGACTGAACTACCGGTCCACTAATGCATCATTAACTGCGTTACGTTTCCAGGGCACCATATGAATGGTGGGTGGTACTGGGTTCGAACCAGTGACCCCCAGCTTGTAAGGCTGGTGCTCTCCCAACTGAGCTAACCACCCGCTGGTCACGTGGCGCTGCATTCTACAGAAGCCTGCTTGAATGTCAACACATCGTGTTTAAATTTTTGATTTAAACCAGTGTGCTGCACCTACTCAAGGCTACCGCTTACTGAGCGCGGACGAAGGATGCCGCAACTATGGCGGCTTCGTCAATCAAAACCTGCTGATTGACGCCAGAACGTCGTCGCGGCTTAAAGTCATGGTCACCATCGGTAAGCCAATGAATGCGTAGCGAGTCAGGTAACGCATAACAGGCTACCTCTTCACGCGTGCCGAATGGGTCACGCTCACCTTGTAGAATGAGCATGGGCACCGAGAGATGAGGAAAGTGGCCGGTGCGAAGTGACTCAGGCTTTTTGGGAGGGTGAAATGGATAACCTGCTGCGATGACGCCTGCGCAAGGATATTGGGTGGCAAGCAGCGAGGCCACTCGACCGCCCATCGATTTCCCCCCCAACCAAAGTGGCGTATCGTGCAGCGGCGCGAGCAAGTCATACCAAGCGGCAAAATGATCGACCGATGTCGCCACGGGCGGTGGAGGCCGACGTTTCGCTTGCTCGCTCATCTGCTGCATATAAGGAAAGTCGATGGCCCAGACCTGAAGCCCTTGGCTAACCAGCATCGCGGCAAATTGCCGCATGAAATCGGACAGGTGACCTGTACCAGCACCATGGGCCAGAAGAATCCTTCCCCCTACGGGCATTCCCGAAACGCTCACAGGTCCAACACCCTCCACGACGAACCGCTGAACTGCGGGGCTAGCGGGCCGTCCCTTTAGGTCATTTGGAGCGACAGCCTCGAAACCATGGTCGGCGTAGTACGACACCCTGCTCTCCTAATAATTCAGCGTTACATCCATTGGCGTGTTCAGCTTAGGGCGCGGCTGCGATAGAATCTAGGCCGGATCTTGACCTGCATCATCAAGCGGGTGGCCGCACCCGTGCACAATGCGATGGCAGCGTGCGATTGCAAAATGCCACGGGTTACCCCCTAACCGCGTTCGATGGGAACATGAAATGAGCACAGCATTGGAACACCCGACCTACAATTACAAGGTAGTTCGGCAGTTCGCGATTATGACCGTTGTGTGGGGCATCGTAGGTATGACGCTTGGCGTTATCCTTGCCTCCCAGCTGGTCTGGCCGCAACTGAACCTCGGCCTACCTTGGACGAGCTTCGGGCGTCTTCGTCCGTTACACACTAACGCCGTTATTTTCGCCTTTGGTGGTTCAGCGCTCTTTGCGACGTCTTATTACGTCGTGCAGCGTACTTGTCAGACCCGCCTGTTTTCTGACAAGCTCGCAGCATTCACCTTTTGGGGGTGGCAAGCGGTGATCCTGTCGGCGGTAGTCTCATTACCGCTGGGCTACACCACGACCAAAGAGTACGCAGAGCTCGAATGGCCGATCAACATCCTGCTAGCGGTGGTGTGGATCAGCTATGCGATCGTGTTCTTGATGACGATCAAAAAGCGCACCACGTCGCATATCTATGTGGCCAACTGGTTCTTTGCTGCGTTCATCTTGACGGTTGGCGTTCTGCACATCGTGAACAACGCCGCGATCCCCGTCACGCCCATGTACTCCACCTCCATTTATGCCGGTGCCGTCGATGCCATGGTGCAGTGGTGGTACGGCCACAACGCGGTGGGCTTCTTTCTGACGGCGGGCTTCCTGGGCATGATGTACTACTTCGTACCCAAACAGGCTGAGCGTCCGATCTACTCTTATCGTTTGTCCATCGTCCACTTCTGGGCGCTGATCATGATCTATATGTGGGCGGGCCCGCACCACCTGCACTACACCGCACTGCCGAACTGGGCGCAGTCGCTGGGCATGATCATGTCGATCATTCTGCTGGCACCGTCTTGGGGCGGCATGATCAACGGTATGATGACCCTGTCTGGCGCTTGGCATAAGCTGCGCACCGATCCGACCCTGCGCTTTTTGGTCGTCGCGCTGTCGTTCTACGGCATGTCGACGTTCGAAGGCCCGATGATGGCGATCAAGACCGTCAACGCGCTATCGCACTACACTGACTGGACCATCGGTCACGTCCACTCAGGCGCACTGGGCTGGGTAGCGATGATCACCATCGGCTCCATGTACCACCTGATCCCGCGTCTGTTTGGCCGCAACGAAATGTACTCCGTCAACCTGATTGCCGTGCACTTCTGGCTAGCGACCATCGGCACCGTACTCTACATTGCCGCCATGTGGGTCAATGGCATCATGCAGGGCCTGATGTGGCGCGCCATCAATGCTGACGGCACACTGATGTACACCTTCGTTGAGTCTGTCGAAGCCAGCGGTCCAGGCTACTTCGTTCGTTTGATAGGCGGCCTGTTCTGGGTGGTCGGCATGCTGATCATGGCGTTCAACGTATACATGACCGTCAAGCGTCGTGAAGCCATCAGCTACTCGGCACCACAAGCCGCTTAAACCGGGGAAGTTCAGACCAATGAAACATGAGATTGTCGAAAAGAACGTTGGCCTACTCGCCGTATTGATCCTGGTCGTGATCAGCTTCGGCGGCTTGGCCGAAGTCGTGCCGCTGTTCTTTCAAAAGGATACGACGGAGCCCGTGGAGGGGCTGCGCCCGCTTAGCGCACTGGAGCTCGAAGGCAGGGACATCTATCGCCGCGAAGGCTGTGTGGGCTGCCACTCTCAGATGGTTCGCCCGTTCCGTGCAGAAACAGAGCGCTACGGCCACTACAACGTTGCCGGCGAGCAGGTGTATGAGCACAACTTCCTGTGGGGCTCTAAGCGTACTGGGCCAGACCTGGCGCGCGTAGGCGGTCGTTACAGTGATGATTGGCACCGAGCCCACCTCTACAACCCGCGCGACGTAGTGCCAGAATCGATCATGCCAGCCTACCCCTGGCTGTTTGAGCGTACCCTCGACGGCGAAGCCACACCGGATAAAATGCGCACCCTGCGTCAGCTCGGCGTGCCCTACACCGATGAGGACATCGCCAATGCTACCGCTGACGTACGTGGCACCCAGGAAATCACTGCCCTGGTCGCCTACTTACAACAGTTAGGAACCGTGCTTGAGGGCACACGTTAAGTTATGGATACGGGAACTTTCCGCGGCCTTATCACGCTGGTTTTGATCGTCGCTTTTATTGGCATCTTTTTCTGGGCCTACTCCAAGCGTCGCAAGCCAGACTTCGACGAAGCGGCTAACCTGCCCTTCGCCGACGATGATGAGCAGCCGACCCGTGACAAGCATGCTTCGACCAAACACGAAGCGGATTCCCGCCACGACAGGGGAGATAAGAATAGATGAATAATTTATGGGGTGACTCCCTATCCAGCTTCTGGAGCGCCTGGATCATCGTCATCACTCTGGGAACGATCGCGCTAAGCGTTTGGATTTTGCTAGCCAACCGCCGCACCGACAAAACCCCAGACGCCGATGGCAATGTCGAGACCACTGGCCACGCAGGTGATGGCATCGAAGAGTATGACAACCCGCTGCCGCAGTGGTGGTTCAAACTCTTCATCCTGACCGTGGTGTTTGCGCTCGGCTACTTGGTGCTCTACCCCGGCTTGGGTAATTATGCCGGTATTCTGGGCTGGTCCCAGGAGAGTCAGTGGGAAGAGGAAGTGGCCGAGGCCGAAGAGCGCTTCACGCCCATTTTTGCTCAGTATCAAGAAGTGCCCATCCCCGAGCTGGCGCGTGATGGTGAAGCCATGCAGGTGGCCGAGCGTATCTTCCTGAACAACTGTGCCGTGTGTCACGGCTCGAACGCCCAGGGCGGCTACGGCTTTCCCAACCTAACCGACGATGACTGGCTTTACGGTGGCGAACCCGAGAACATTCTGACCACGCTGAACAACGGCCGTAACGGCCTGATGCCGTCCTGGCAGCAGTTAGGTGAGAACAACATCGAAAATCTGACCCAATACGTGCTGTCGCTCTCCGGCGAGGAGCATGACGCCGAGCGCGCTGCCAGTGGTGAAAGCACCTTCCTGGCCGCTTGCGCGGCGTGTCACACGCCCAGCGGCACGGGCAACACGGCGCTTGGCGCGCCGAACCTGACCGACGACGTGTGGCTCTACTTGGCCCCAGGCCAAAGTGTGGCCGACTCGATTCGTCAAACGCTGCGTAACGGCCGTAACGGCCACATGCCTGCCCAGGCGGCGTATATCGGTGAAGAACGCGTCCATCTCGTCGCCGCTTACGTGTATAGCCTGCGCTTCAACGATTAGCCCCGTTGACAGGCGTTTAACGCAAGTGTGAACGAAGGGGTGCGGTTACATACCGCACCCTTTCTACATCTAGCGACCGCTCAGCCGCCCTATGATCCGTTACACTATCGCTAGTCATGTGCGATCAACGACTCGGCATAACGCAATGCAACCTGCGTTGTGTGCTGACGTCGAGTTTGCCGGGCTGATGTCCACTCCTGCCTATTGAGCTGCGATCACCGCCATGGAAAAAATACCTAGCCACGATATTACGCCGCCAACCGTTGGGTACCACACGCCGGGCGACACCACCACGCAAGCGATGTACGCCAAGCGGCGTCATATCTATGTGCGTGAGATCAAAGGGCTGTTTCAAAAGGTACGACGCAGCGCCAACTGGGCGCTCATGTTGGGCTTCTTTTTGCTGCCTTGGGTGAACTGGGGGGATCGCCCCGCCGTATGGTTCGATTTGCCAGGCCGCGAATTTCATATTTTTTCGGCGACCTTCTATCCGCAGGAATTCATCCTCTTATCGTGGCTGCTGATCATTTGCGCCTTTGGATTGTTTTTTATTACCGTTTTCGCTGGGCGCGTTTGGTGTGGCTATACCTGCCCGCAGAGCGTCTGGACCTTTTTGTTCATCTGGCTCGAACATCGCATCGAAGGGTCGCGCAATCAGCGCATGAAGTTGGATAACCAACCGATGAATGCCCATAAAGCCTGGCGCAAAGGCGCCAAACACGCCGCCTGGTTGCTGATCGCCCTGGCCACCGGCGTGACGTTCGTCGGCTACTTTACGCCGATTCGAGACCTGGTCACGGAGCTCCCCACTTTGGAAGCCCACGGCTGGTCCTATTTTTGGGTAGGCTTCTTTTTAGTCTTCACCTATCTCAATGCGGGCTGGCTGCGCGAGCAGGTATGCATCTATATGTGCCCCTATGCTCGCTTCCAGTCGGTGATGTTCGATCGCGATACGCTGATCGTTTCCTATGACGCCTCGCGCGGCGAACCCCGTGGCCATCGTAAAAAATCCCTCGACCACGCCCAGGTTCGTGAAGCGGGCTTGGGCGACTGCATCGATTGCGAACTCTGCGTTCAAGTCTGCCCTACCGGTATCGATATCCGCGACGGGCTGCAGTACGAGTGCATCACCTGTGCAGCCTGTATCGATGCCTGCGATAGCGTGATGGACAAAATGGGCTACCCCCGCGGCCTCGTTCGCTACACCACCGAAAACGCGCTGGAAGGTAAAAAGAGTCATATCCTGCGTCCGCGTTTGATCGGCTATTTCGTTGCACTGCTGGTGATGATAGCGACCTTTGCCTGGGCGGTGAACGATCGTACGCCGCTGAGTTTCGATGCCGAGCGCGAGCGAACGCAGCTCTATCAAGTCACTCGCGATGGCCTGATCAGCAACGTTTATAGTCTCACCGTACGCAACCTGGATTCGCAAGATCACACCTACGTGATCAGCGCCGCCGGGCTACCCAACCTACAGGTGGACAACACCTCACTGCGGGTACCCGCAGGCGAGTCGCGCATTCAGGTCATTACCGTACTGGCGACTCCAGATACGTTGAGCGAGCCTAGCCACGCCATCACCTTGACGCTGCAAGCGCAGCAAGACGAGCAGATTCGCCAGACCCGCGAAGCGCGGTTCTTGAGTGACATCAGGAGATAAGTACGCCATGTCCGACACCCCCATTCCGCCTTGGTACAAACAGTTCTGGCCGTGGTTTTTACTCGGGCTGCTGTTTTCGTCCATCATCTTCAGCACTGGCTTCGCCATCATGTCGATCAAAAGCTACGACGGCATGGTGGTTCAGGAGGATTACTACGAGCACGGTAAAGCCATCAACATGGTGCTAGCGAAGCAGGAGCGCGCACGCGAACTCAACTTGAGCGCCGATCTGCGCATCGATCCACTCACCAGCGATATCGTCATCGACCTGACTGGGGACGCTCGGCCAGATAAGCTCTATCTCGATCTCATCTTCCCCACCGAAGATGATCGCGATCAATCCTTCGTACTGGAGCACGTGCGGGAGGGCCGCTATATCACGCAAGGTCCAGATAACCTGCGCTATCGGTGGTACCTTCAAATTCAGCCCGAGCAAGGCGAGGAGGCGGACTGGCGTCTCATTGGCGAAGCTCGCTTCCCCAATGAGCAGAGTATTGCGCTGCTACCGGGAGGGCGGTCAGAGAGCGAATGAGCACCCACCCGCAAAGCTGCTACCACTGCGGTAGCCAGGTGCCTGACGGGGCGACATGGCGCATCGTCGTCGATGACACGTCCCACCCCTTGTGCTGCCCCGGCTGCGAAGCCGTGGCACACGCCATTGTGGATGGCGGGCTAGAGAGCTACTACCGCTACCGCACCGAACTACCCGAGCGGCCCGACGAGCGCCAAACGGCCAAAGCGGAAACCTGGTCCGTGTTCGACGACCCTGGCCTTCAGGCGCAGTTCGTTCACCCGGACGGAGAAGAGGGCCACGTCAGGGCAACGCTGGCCATCGACGGCATTACCTGTGCCGCCTGCGCCTGGCTCATCGAACACCGCCTGAACGCACTCGAAGGAGTCGCTTCCAGCGCGGTCAACCTGACCCATCACCGCCTACGCGTCTCCTGGGATCCCAGCGCCATCAAGCTCTCCCAGCTCTTTGCCGAGCTTGCCGCCATCGGCTACGAGGCACAGCCCTACGAGCCCGACCACGCCCAAACGCGCTTGCAGCATGAGGAGCGCATGAACGTGCGCCGGTTAATCGTGGCAGCGGTAGGGATGATGCAGGTGATGATGTTTTCCATCCCGATCTATGTGTCAGGGCCAGGGGAACTCAGTGAAGATTTCTTTGCGCTTTTTCACTGGCTCTCGTTCGCGTTGGCCACTCCGGTGGTCTTCTTCTCAGCACTACCCTTTTTCCGCAACGCCCTTCGTGATCTCAAAACGGGCGTCTTGGGCATGGATGTGCCCGTCTCACTGGCCATCGGCGGTGCCTATCTGGCCAGCAGCTATGCCGTGCTGTTCAACGTTGGCGAGGTCTATTTCGACTCTGTCGCCATGTTCACCTTCTTCCTACTATTTGGCCGCTACGTGGAAGGACGCGCGCGGCGGCGCAGCGGCCACAGCGGCAATGCATTAAGTGGCGTGCTTCCAGTTTCTGCTACCCGACTGGAGGCAGACGGCAGCGAACGCATTCTACCCGCCAGCGAGCTGGCTCCCGGGGACCGAGTGCTCATCAAGCCCGGCCACGGAGTGCCCGCCGATGGCATCATCGAAGATGGCGAATCCAGCCTGGATGAGTCGATGCTGACCGGCGAATATCTACCCGTCACTCGCCGAGTAGGCGAACAGGTCGTGGGCGGCAGTCAAAACATGGAAAACTCGCTTACGGTGCGGGTTACCCATGCCGGTAGCCATGCGCGCGCGGCGGGTATCGTGGATTTGACCGACCGAGCCTTTGCCAGCCGCCCAAGGCTGGCCCAGATGGCCGCGCGAATGGCGCACCTATTCGTTCTACGCCTACTGGTGGTCACCGCCTGTGTCACCGTGGCGTGGTGGTTCATCGACCCGTCCCGCATGCTCTGGGTGCTGCTGTCGGTGCTCGTGGTCACTTGCCCGTGTGCACTGGCGCTCGCCACTCCAACGGCTCTCACGGCAGGGCATGGACAGCTGCGCCAGCGCGGCGTCCTGATCACCCGAGCTGATGCTATTGAGTCACTTTCGAACGTGACACGGGTGATTTTTGATAAGACCGGCACGCTGACCCGTGGCGAGATGCAGCTCACCCAGACGCATCCGTTAACCGGGCAAAGTAGCGAACGGCTACGCGCGATCGCTGCCGCACTTGAAGCTCACTCCGAGCACCCGATTGCCCGCGCTTTTCGACCGTATAGGGACGCCACGCTGCAAGCGCGGCAGGTCAAGAGCGTTACCGGCAGCGGACTAGAGGGCATACTCGACGGCGCTACTTGGCGCTTGGGCAAGCCCGATTTTGCAACGAGCCAAACACTCAGCATGCCTGGCCGCGGTCAGTGGCTACTACTTAGCGAAGACGATGCACCACGCGCCTGGTTCAAGCTCCATGACGGTGTTCGGGAAGACGCTGCGCACACCGTTGCCGCCCTACAAGCGAAAGGGCTTACCGTGGAGCTACTCTCCGGCGATACCCAAGAAGCGGTAGAAAGCCTGGCCGAGCAGCTCGATATCCCCGTATGGCACGCGGGCAAGTCACCGGAAGGCAAACTCGAGCGGCTGCGCGAGCTACAGGCCCAAGGCGAGCGCGTGGTGATGATTGGGGATGGCATCAACGATGTGCCAGTCTTGGCCGGCGCCGATGTGGCCATTGCCATGAACGGTGCCACCGACTTGGCGCGTACCCGCGCCGATGCGGTCTTGCTCAGCCCACGTTTGATGCGTATTTTCGAGGCCATCGAGATTGCCAACGCCACGCGACGCATCATGCGTCAAAACATGATCTGGTCGGTGTGCTACAACTTCTCTGCACTGCCTCTGGCTGCGATGGGGTGGGTGCCGCCCTGGCTCGCGGCTATTGGCATGTCGCTCAGCTCACTCGTGGTCGTGGGCAATGCGCTGCGCTTGACCCGCTGGCGAAGCTCGACCATTTCCCAGGTAGCTCCCGCGAGACCGGTGACCGCATGACGATTCTCTATTTATTGATTCCACTGTCGCTGATTTTGCTAGGGCTCGCAGTGTGGGCCTTCTTCTGGGCGGTGAAGAATGACCAGTTCGACGACTTGGAAGGCCCTGCCCATCGCATTCTGTTCGACGACGATGAGAACGATCTCACCCTCGAACAGCGCGCCGAGCGCAAAAAAGGCACCAAGCCACCCCGTGACCGTGAGCCACCGCCGTGAACCCGACCGGACTTGACTTGCCGCCGCTGCTGGCAGCCTTCGTATTTGGCTTGATGGGGGGTGCCCACTGCATTGGCATGTGCGGCGGCATCATGAGTGCGCTCACCTTTGCCGTGCCACCCAGCATGCGACACCCTGCCCGTATGGGTGGATTATTGCTCGGCTATAACCTAGGGCGCATCATGAGCTACATGACGGCTGGCGCTTTGGTAGCCGGACTGGGCACCTTGATCTCACTATCGCCTCAGGCGCGTCTCGCGCTACAGGTCGTCGCGGCCGTCATGCTGATGTTGATGGCGCTGTATATCGCCAACTGGTGGAAAGGTTTATTGAAAGTGGAAGCGATAGGGCGCAGGCTTTGGCGCCATATCGAACCCATCGGCAGGCGCTTGATGCCCGTCGTGTATCTGCCCCAGGCGTTTGCTTTAGGCGCCCTGTGGGGCTGGCTACCCTGCGGATTGGTCTACTCGATGCTTGCTTGGAGCCTGGCCATTGCCGATCCGTTACAAGGGGCGCTATTGATGGGTGCCTTTGGTTTGGGCACCCTGCCCGCACTGCTTGCGACGGGCCTAGCGGCACGCCAGCTCAGCCACTTGATTCGCCACCGAGCCACGCGCAGTATCGCCGCGCTGACCATCATCAGTTTTGCGCTGTGGCAGCTCTGGACGCTGTTCTCCCCCACCGGGCACTGAGCCTATCGGCGGGCCGCGCCTCATCACTTTTCTAACTAGCTTAGCCGCTTCGGCATGGGCTTTTACGCCATTGCTTGATACAGCTCAACGCATTGCGCTACCCCCTGGCATAGCATGAACGCATCCGTTCACTCGCTTGTTCTGTTACACCGGAGCGTTGCCTATGTCCGTTCATGCTACTGCTGCTCACGCTCAGCCCACTCCATCAGTGGCTGAGGCCACTGCATGGGACGACGCCCTGATACGTCGTTACGACACGAGCGGCCCGCGCTATACCTCTTACCCGACAGCGCTGTCGTTTCACGACGGCTTCACCGCCGACGATATGGCCCAGGCACTAGAACGCAGTAACGCCAGCCAAAAGCCACTGTCGCTCTATGTCCACGTCCCATTTTGCCGCAAGATCTGCTTCTACTGTGCGTGCAACAAAATCGCTACGAAAAATACGTCGCTGGCCGAGCCTTACCTGTCTCGGCTAGATCGTGAGATGGTGCTCACGTCGCGCCATTTAGATACAGAGCGTCCGGTGCAGCAACTGCATTGGGGCGGCGGCACGCCGACGTTTCTTACCTTGGCGCAAATGAGCGATTTGGTCGACCGGCTTGATGCCCGTTTTGGGTTATCGGACGCGCCAGATCGGGACTATGCCATTGAAATTGACCCACGCGAAGCGGATGTCTTTACCCTGCGACATCTCCAATCGCTAGGATTTAACCGCCTAAGCCTTGGCGTTCAAGATCTCGATCCGCAGGTTCAAGCGGCGATCAATCGCGTGCAGCCCCGGGTGCTCACCGAAACGCTCATGGACGAAGCGCATCGGCTCGGCTTTCGCTCGCTCAACCTCGATTTAATCTATGGCCTTCCCTTTCAAACCGAACGGCGTTTTGCCGAAACGCTTCGTCAGGTCATCGAGCTTGGGCCAGCACGATTATCGGTCTTCAACTACGCCCACATGCCGACCCGCTTTGCGCCCCAGCGACGTATCCAGTTGGCCGACCTGCCCAGCGCCGATGAAAAGCTGGCCATACTGCACACCACTATCGAGATGCTCACCCAGGCGGGCTATGTGCATATTGGAATGGACCACTTTGCACGCCCCGACGACAGCTTGGCCCAGGCGCAGCGCAACGGCACGCTACAGCGTAATTTTCAAGGCTACTCCAGCCACGCCGAGTGCGATTTGATTGGTTTGGGCGTATCCGCCATTTCTCGGGTCGACGATATTTACGCCCAAAACCCTACTCAGCTCGCCCACTATGAAGCCGCCTTGGATGAAGGTAGGCTGGCAACGATAAAAGGACTACGCTTAAATAAGGATGACCTAATAAGAAGAGACGTCATCGAGCGGTTCATGTGCGATATGGCCATTGATCTCGACGCGATCGGTCAGCGTTGGCATATCGATGCGGCAGACTACTTTGCCACTGCCTTCGAGCGACTGGCGATCGCCGAACGGGATGGCCTCGTACAGCGTGAGGGCCTTCGGCTGAGCGCCACGCCGATCGGGCGATTGCTCATTCGGCATTTGGCCATGGCCTTCGATACTCACTTACAACGTCAGGATGGTCAGCGCTACTCGAAGATCGTGTGAGCGCCTTGAGCCGCCTGCCCCCTGTGCCTATGATGGCGAAAGAAGAAGGGAGACTCCTATGCCATATCCTGCCAGCCAACGACGTTCACTGCTGCAAGAGGCGCGCTGCCAGACGTGTAGTCTAAGCTCGCTGTGCTTACCGCTCGCCTTGGAGCTCGAGGATATGAGCCAGTTCGATGCGATCATTCGCCGCCGCTCGCCGTTGAAGAAAGGCGAACCCCTGTTCCGCCAAGGGGACGCTTTCACCAGTGTCTATGCGGTGCGCTCGGGTAGCTTGAAGCAGGTCACCAGCGAAGGCAACGGCCATGACCAGCTCACCAATTTCTTTCTACCCAGCGAACTGGTGGGTTTGGACGGCATCGACGAAGAGCACTACCCCGGCACGGTGATGGCTCTGGAAACGACGACGGTGTGCGAAATTCCGTTCGACCGCCTGGACTCGCTCTCCGAGGAGCTGCCCGAGCTGCGCGGCCAGCTCTATCGCAGCATGAGTAAAGAGCTGCGCGACGATCGGCGAATGATGCGTCTACTGTCGCGTAAGACCGCGGATCAGCGGTTGGCGAGCTTTTTGATTACGCTCTCTGATCGCTTCCGGCGGCGGGGCTACTCGCCGTACAGCTTCCGCCTCTCCATGTCCCGGGCCGATATGGGTAACTACCTGGGCCTAGCGGTCGAAACGGTCAGCCGCATTCTTAGCCGCTTTCAGCAGCAGGAAGTCGTGGCCGTCTCAGGGCGCGAGGTCAATATTTTGGACATGCAGCGCCTCATTACCCTGGCAGAAGAGGAGGCGCCAACGGTCACACGTTGAAGGCTTGAATGCGTCCTTCCATCAAGGCAGCCTGCTTGGCTTCGAGACCGGCAAAGTCGAATAGCTCGCGATCGGCAAGCTGCGAGGGTGCCACGTTGGTGACTGCTTTGAACATGCTCTCCAAGCGCCCAGGATGCTTCTTGTCCCAATCCGCCAACATCTCTTTGACGATTTGTCGCTGCATGTTCGGCTGCGACCCACACAGATTACAGGGAATGATGGGAAACGCCATCTGCCGCGAAAACTCAGCAATATCCGCCTCTTTACAGTAGGCCAGCGGGCGGATCACGATGTTTTTGCCGTCATCCGAGAGCAGTTTCGGCGGCATGGCTTTTAGCGTACCGCCAAAGAACATGTTCAGAAACAGCGTTTCTAGAATGTCTTCGCGATGGTGGCCGAGGGCAATCTTGTTCGCGCCGATCTCTTCGGCAAACCCATACAGCGAGCCGCGGCGCAAGCGCGAGCAGAGCGCGCAGGTGGTTTTACCCTCCGGGGTTTTCTCCTTTACCACCGAGTAGGTGTCACGCTCGAGAATGTGATACTCCACCCCCAGCTTATCCAAATACTGGGGTAAGACGTGCTCTGGGAAACCAGGCTGTTTTTGGTCCATGTTGACCGCCACCAGCGAAAAATCGACCGGCGCGTTGCGTTGCAAGTTGCGCAAAATCTCCAGCATCGTGTAGCTATCTTTGCCGCCGGAGAGGCACACCATGACCCGATCGCCATCCTCGATCATGTTGTAATCGATGATCGCGTTTCCCACTTCGCGCCGCAGGCGTTTTTGCAACTTGTTGAATTCACGCTTCTGCTTGGCATCCTGCAGCTCGTGCTGCGTGGCGGTAGGCTCGTCAGACGCGCTGTCTGACAAAGTAGGGTCAAAGTAGTCAGGTGATAACATGGTCGTCGCACTGCCGGTGGGTAAAGGAGCAGTGTGTATTCTAACAACACTCCGAAGCTCTACCCAATACAAACCCTAGGCGGTCAGGGCGATCTCGCGCTGCAAACGTAGATACAGCAGTGCACTTGCGGTGGCTTCGCTGGTCACGCTAGGCCAGATCAGCCGTGGCAGCCGCCAACGGGTCAGCGCCTCGCCAAGCGATTCGAGGGTATCGACCTGCGGATGCAGCCGCCGTAGCTGTCGCCCGTGCAACTTGGCAACGTCGACCTGGGCGTTGGGTAAACCGAACCCCAATACGCGTTTGAATAGCCCGTTGAGCGGCTCGATCGTGCGCTCCAACTGCCAACCGACGAGCGGCCGATTCCCGATGAATTCGGCCAGCTCTGTCAGGCATTCGATATCTGGGGAGCGCGGGGTATCCGTCGCGTGTAACTGCTGATGGCGGCGCAGGGTGGCAGATACCGGCACGGCAGATTCTGACAGTGTGGCCCACCAGATACGGCTGGTGTGCACACGCCGCGGACTGAGCACGACGGCCGCCACGCTGACGACATTGGGCTGACCGTCACTCACCTGGCAGGCCATCGCGACGGACTCCTCGCCCATGTACGGCTGAAATAGCCACGCGTAGGGCGAATCGGCCCATCGGCGTCGATCGCTTTCCCGCTGCAGCAGCGTTCTTAACGAGCCGCTCAGCAGCGTCATGTGTCGATCTAACAAGCGCATTCCGCTCACGAATACTCCAAATGATAGCGGTGGGAAAGGCGCTGCTTGAAGTCCTTCACAATGTGGAGGGCTTCTCGCAGCAGGTCTCGCTCCAGCGAAGAGAGCTCTTGCACTACGACCCGGTTAGTGCGCTTGGCGTGGGCGCTATCCAGCTCCTGAAGCTGCTGACGCAGGCGCAGCTCGGTGAACAGTGCCAGCGCCTCACCCACATCGTCGGCAAAGCGTCGATCCAGACGCCCGTCGGTGGCCAGATCATCCAAACGATCCAGCGTCGAAGTGACCGTTATCCGCCGCTCGAGGGCCATGGTGCGCACGCCGTGCACGATGGGGAAAATCCCGCCTTTTTTGATATCGATGCCGTGCTGCGGCTTCTTCAGTGAGCCAAATAGGGTCAGCGGCGTCGAGAAGCGCAGTGCCGCACGGGCAAAGTACGAGAGCAGCAGCTCATCGTGGGAGCAGTGCTCGAACAGCGCGTGGCGGACTTGGTCGAGCAGCGTCGGATTGCCCGCCACGCCATGAGAGTCGAGCAGAATGGCCAGTTTCATCAAACTGTCACCATCGCGGGCACTGACCCATTTGGCGATACGCTGCTGCCACTGGGAGACCGTGCCCACCCACTCAGGGTTGGACACCATGATATTCCCCGGACAGGGCGGGTAACCCAGCGTGATCAACGTTTGGGTCAAGGTCGCCATGTCGTCAGCGACCGTGGGCCACTGGCAGTCGTCAGCGAGGATCAAACCGTTATCCTGGTCGGTTTTTAGGATCTGCTCGCCGCGCCCCTCACTGCCCATCACCATCAGGCAACTTTGGCGGTGATACTGCTCGGGCACCGTGAAGCCCCAGGCTTTACTCATGATGCGGCCATTGAGCGCTGCCAGTAACTCCATGGCAAAGCGCAGCTTCACGCCCTGCGCCATTAGCGCGTTGACCAACTCTGGGGTACGTTGGCTGGCAGCCGCCAAAGCTTCCAGGCCATTGGCTTGCTCGACCTGTAAACTCACCACGTAGCTACGGCTGGAGAAAAAGCTCAGCACGTCCATCAATTCCACGACGCCTCGAGCGTGCTCATCCTCCATTACCACTACGCGAGCGACCTTATGCCGAGTCATCATAATCAGTGCTTCGAACAGGTATTGATCGGGCGCGACGGTGACCAGTGATTGGTTGGCCAGCGACGCCACAGACGAGTGCTGGGTACTCTCCCCCAATACCAACCCATTGAGCAGGTCGGTTTTAGTGACCATGCCCAGCGCCTCTTGCGTATTCACCAGCAGGCTATCGGCATGGCTATCGTTCAGTTGGCGAACGGCGTCGTGAATGGTGCTCGATGCATCGATGAGTACCGGCTCGCGCATACATTCGCGCACTTTAGCCAGCATGAAACCCGCCATCGTGACGCCACCATCAGCGCGTTTTTCCGTTAGCAGGCGCGCTTTGTGTGACAGCGACTGCTTGAAAAACTGTTCAAACGGTGGGTAGTGACGGCAGAGCTGGGTAAACAGTGCTTTGGGCATCACATAGCACAAGCACTCCTGCTCGGCTTGGAAGCGGTAACGGCTCTTGCCATTGAGAATACTGATCGCTCCGAACAGATCACCGGCGGTGTAGTGGCCAATTCGCGCGCTAGCGGCAGGCAGCGTGGGGTCCAACTCAGCGACCTCCCCCTTATGAATCAGAAACACCGACTCGCCTGCCTGCCCCATCTCGAGGATGACTTCATCGCGATCGAAGAAGGCAAGATCCATCCCACGACGAACATGATCACGCCCGGCGTCATCGATCAGCGTAAACGGCAGCTGGGAGAGATCCACGTCTACCATGGGCGACCTCGCTTAAGGGCAGTGATTGAGACATACCACCCACGGGGTGGCGAACGTTAGACATATCGACTCATTATACTTTTAGCTATAGCGCTTACGTCTTAACGACCTTTGTTTAGCGACGAAAGTAGTGACTTTCCCGAACGTTTTAAATTCGGCTAAACACCTTTGGTTAAGGTAGCAAACATTGTTTTTAAGCGAGCCATAGACCATTGTCCTATCGCGACATGAATGGCGTTAAAATAACGCTTAAAATTCATCAAAAATAATGCTTTATGTCTTCACGCCCGGCTCTTACCCCGCCATTTAAACACCCTGATACCAAAGTCTGGGATTTATTTTTGGTGATTATTGCCCAGTATTACCCATGAGTCATACAGGGTAATCGCATGCCGCTTGTCTTATGCACTTCAAGCCGCTAACGATAACTTGCCGACCACCCCTTAACGACATAAACGGCTTAACAATAAGAAGGTGACGTGTTTGGCAGCACTGTTTTACCGCTCACTCAACAGCGCGGTTTTCCATGCGGGGTTGCCCTGATGAACCACACGCTATCTTGAGTTCACTTTCCAACCCTAAAAATCACAACTGGAGAGCAACACAATGGCAGACGATAAATCCAATGCTGCTGAATACTGGAAGGCCAACGTCCGGCTGATCTTCGGATGCCTCGTAGTCTGGGCATTTGTCTCCTACGGCTGCGCCATCCTCTTTCGCCCACTGCTCGCGGGCATTCCCGTCGGCGGTACGGATCTGGGCTTCTGGTTTGCTCAGCAAGGCTCCATTCTCACCTTCATCGTGCTGATCTTCTTCTACGCCTGGAGAATGAACGCGCTCGATAAAAAATACGGCCTGGGGGAGTAAGCCAGCATGAGCCAGTTTGCAATCAACTTACTGTTCGTTGGCGCCTCGTTTGCGCTCTATATCGGCATTGCGATATGGGCGCGAGCAGGCTCCACCAAAGACTTCTACGTTGCCGGCGGCGGCGTACACCCAATCACCAATGGTATGGCCACGGCGGCCGACTGGATGTCGGCGGCGTCGTTCATCTCCATGGCGGGCCTGCTCGCGTCGGGCGGCTACGCCAACTCCACGTTCTTGATGGGCTGGACCGGTGGCTACGTCATCCTGGCGATGTTGCTGGCCCCTTACCTGCGTAAGTTCGGCAAGTTCACCGTGCCAGACTTCATTGGTGACCGCTTCTACAGCAATACAGCGCGTTTGGTCGCGATCATCTGCTTGATCGTGGCTTCCGTCACCTACGTTATCGGTCAGATGACCGGTGCGGGCGTCGCGTTTTCCCGCTTCCTGGAAGTGAGTAACACCTGGGGCATCTGGATTGCCGCTGCCATCGTCTTCATGTATGCCGTATTCGGCGGTATGAAAGGCATCACGTATACCCAGGTAGCGCAGTACATCGTACTGATCATTGCCTATACCATTCCGGCGGTGTTCATCGCCATGCAGCTCACCGGCAACCCGATTCCGATGTTCGGCATGTTCAGCACCCACACCGAGTCCGGTATCCCGCTGCTGCAAAAGCTGGATGACGTCGTGAATGCACTCGGCTTCCGTGACTACACCGCCGACGTGGACAACAAGCTCAACATGGTACTGTTTACCCTGTCGCTGATGGTCGGTACCGCCGGTCTGCCCCACGTGATCATTCGCTTCTTCACCGTACCGAAGGTCGCCGATGCACGCTGGTCGGCAGGCTGGGCACTGGTGTTCATCGCCCTGCTCTACCTGACAGCCCCCGCGGTTGGCTCCATGGCACGCCTGAACCTGATGACGACCGTTTATCCAGAAATGGCTGGCCAAACGGAAAACTACGAAGAAGCTGCGCGTAACCCGATCCTCTACGAAGATCGTCCTGAATGGTTCCGCACCTGGGAAGAGACCGGCCTGATCACCCACAACGATCTGAACGACGATGGCCGTATCCAGTTCTACAACGGTGCTGCTGACTATTCAGACCGCGGCTGGGAAGGCAACGAACTGGAGGTCAACAACGACATCCTAGTACTGGCCAACCCTGAAATTGCCAACCTGCCCGGCTGGGTAGTGGGCTTGATCGCGGCAGGTGGTATCGCAGCGGCACTCTCCACGGCAGCGGGTCTGCTCTTGGCGATCTCGTCAGCGATCAGTCACGATTTGATCAAAACCATGATCAACCCGAAAATCTCTGAAAAAGGCGAAATGCTGGCAGCCCGTATCTCCATGGGCGGCGCGATCCTACTGGCGACCTACTTAGGGCTCAATCCGCCTGGGTTTGCCGCACAAACGGTAGCACTTGCCTTCGGTATTGCCGGTGCCTCGCTGTTCCCTGCGCTGATGATGGGTATCTTCTCTAAGCGCATGAACAACAAAGGCGCGGTTGCCGGTATGCTGGCGGGTCTCATCTGCACCCTGCTCTACATCTTCACCTACTTGGGCTGGTTCTTCATTCCGGGCACCAATATGCTGGCCAACACGCCGGATAACTGGATGCTGGGTATCTCACCGCTCTCGTTTGGTGCCGTAGGTGCGATCATCAACTTCGCCGTGGCCTTCATTGTCTCCAACGCCACCGATGCACCGCCGCAAGAAATTCAGGACCTGGTGGAAAGCGTACGTTATCCGAAAGGTGCTGGTGCTGCGGTCGATCACTAAGTCATAATCGTTCCACTCTATTGCGCCGTGGGCCAATAGCGAACGGAACCACCCTCCATCGGGCTTCCTTAGGGAAGCCCGATGGCTTTTCAGAAGGAAAACGTATGATTTGGCACTTAGTGGCCGCCGTGTTTGCAGGTCTTGCCGCGGCTGGGATTGGCCTTCTGCTTCGCACTTTGAGCCGCAAGCGGCTTCCCAAATGGATTGTGCCAGTGTTTGGCGGACTGGGCATGCTGGGCTATCAAATACAGTTCGAGTACGGCTGGTATGAGCATAAACAACAGCAGTTACCGGAAACGGCCAAAGTGATCTCCAGCGATACCACTCGCCAGATCTGGCGGCCGTGGACACTACTGTTTCCCATGACGACTACCTTCAGCGTGGTGGATAGCGACAACGTGCGTTCGCAAACCGTCGAGGGCGACATCATCGCCGAGTTCATTTTGTACCAGTTCGAGCGTCGCCATACCGACCTGATCACCACGCAGCCCTATCTTCTCAACTGCGCTAGCCGAGAGCTGATTCCCCTCAACCCAGAGAGCGGAGAAGCGGATCTCAACGAGCTTCGCCCTCTACGGGAAACGTCCCCCCTACTGACCACCGTTTGCCAACTAGCCAACGAACGGCAGACGTAGCGCCTCACCTTCGCCTAGAATGGAGCCCTTTACTGGGCGAAGGGCGGTTTAAAGCTCCGTTCAAAGCAGGATGGGTGAGGAGACACTATGTTTCATGGCGGGCTGCTGGTCGCAGTGTCACTGCTCTATATTGCAGTGCTGTTTGGAATTGCTTGGTTTGGCGACCGGCGGGCGCGTACTCACGGTGCCAGCCGCCGCCGCCCCCTCATTTACAGTCTGGCGCTCGCCATTTACTGCACCTCGTGGACCTTCTATGGCGCGGTCGGCCAGGCTGCCACGGCGGGCTGGTCGTTTGCCAGCATCTTTGTCGGGCCCATTCTGACGTTTTTGCTCTTCTGGCCCGTGCTAGCGAAGATGATCCGCGTTGCCAAGCACCAGAACGTGACCTCCATTGCCGACTTCATCGCTTCTCGCTACGGTAAAACCCAATCGCTAGCAGCCTTTGCGAGCCTAGTAGCCCTGATCGGCACGCTGCCTTATATCGCGCTTCAGCTAAAGGCCGTCTCGACGACCTTTAGTGTCTTGACCGACGCCCCCGGCATGACCCACGCCCCTCTGTTTGGCGATACGGCCTTTTACGTAGCGGTGGTGATGGCCATTTTTGCCATTCTGTTTGGCACCCGGCACACCGATGCCACCGAGCATCACGAAGGGTTGATCCATGCGGTCGCCTTCGAGTCGCTGGTCAAACTGGTAGCGTTCTTGGTGCTGGGTGCCTTCGTCACCTGGGGGATGTTCGACGGCCTTGGCGAATTGATGGGCCATGCCGAAAGCCAGCTCGAGTTGCAGCGCCAGCTCGCCAACCAAGACTTTGGCCAAAGCTTCTGGGCGCAAACATTGCTCGCCATGCTCGCCATTTTGTGCCTGCCGCGCCAGTTTCACGTGGCCGTGGTGGAAAACATCCATTCAGACGATGCCACCAAAGCGCGCTGGTTGTTTCCACTCTATTTGCTGGCGATTGCCTTCTTCGTCGTGCCACTGGCGGCCGCTGGCTTGCTGCTGTTCTCAGAAAGCGGTGTAGAGCCCGATACCTATGTGCTTGCGCTCTCCATGGCCTCCGGCCAGCAGTGGCTCACGCTGCTGACCTTCATCGGCGGCTTCTCTGCCGCCACCGGCATGGTCATCGTGGCGGCGGTAGCGGTCTCGATCATGATCTCGAACGAGATCGTGATTCCCGCGCTCTTTAGATTGCGCTGGTTCGACACCAAGGCCCGCGACTATGGCCGTTTGGTACTGCGCGCTCGCCGCTTGACCATCGTGGCTGTGCTGGCCATGGCGTACGGCTTTTACCAGCTGATTGGCGAGTTCACCTCGCTGGCCTCCATCGGCATGCTCTCGTTTGCCGCAGCGGCCCAGTTTGCCCCCGCGCTGATTGGCGGGCTGTACTGGAAGCGCGGCAACCGCTTGGGCGTGATCGTGGGCATGAACGTGGGCTTTGCCATTTGGGCGTATAGCCTGCTGATGCCCGCCATGATTAATGCCGGCGTGCTGCCACAAGCATGGTTAGCGGGCGGCCCGCTGGGGCTTAACTGGCTGTCACCCACGGCACTGTTTGGTTTGAACCTGGGGGACACCTTTACTCACGGGGTCATGCTGTCACTCGGCATCAATCTGTTTTGCTATATCTTCGTCTCTCAGGTGACGTCTCAACGGGTGGTAGAGCGCATTCAAGCGTCGCTGTTCGTCGATAGCGTCGAAACCCGACAAACCTCGGTGAACCGTCCTTGGACGGGGGCCACGACGGTGGGCGATTTGAAAGTGCTGTGCGAGCGCTTCTTGGGTGCAGGTCAGGTCGACCGCGCCTTCGATGATTACGCTCGCCGAGCGGGCAAGCCGCTGGATGATGGCACCCGCGCCTCCATCGACGTAATCCAATTCACCGAGCGGTTTCTCGCCTCTGTCTTGGGGGCATCGTCGGCGCGGATCGTGGTGAACTCGGCCCTTCAGGGGCGCGGTATCGGCATTTCCGATGTGATCTCCATCGTGGATGAAGCCTCCCAAGTACTCGAGTTCAACCGCGCCCTACTGCAGGCGACCATCGAGAACATCAATCAGGGCATTAGCGTGGTTGACCAGAACTTACGCCTAGTGGTGTGGAACCAGCGCTATCTGGAGCTCTTTCGCTTCCCCGACCACATCATTCGCGTTGGCGCACCGATGGACCGTATCTTTCGCTACAACGCCCACAACGGCGAGTACGGGCCCGGCGATCCCGAAGAGCACGTTCAACTGCTGCTGGACAATATCCGCGAAGGCCAGCCCCACCGCTACGTGCGTTACCGCCAGGACGGCAGCGTGCTGGAAGTACAGGGCAACCCCATGCCCGGCGGCGGCTTCGTCTATACCTATCAAGACATCACCCAGCAAAAGCGTATCGAAGAAGCGCTGATCCGCTCGGAAAACAATATCCGTATCTATACCGATAACGTCCCGGCCCTGATCGCCTACTTCGATAAAGAGAGCCGCTACCTGTTTACCAACCGTGCCTACGAGCAGGCCTTCAACATCGACCGCAACGCGGTGATCGGGCGTCGCTACGAGGACGTGCTACCGGTGAAGCAAGCCGAAGAGCGGGTGCCTTGGGTACAGCGTACCCTGGCCGGCGAGCGGGTGAGTTTTGAAGTTTCCATGCGGGTCAACGATGCCATGCGCTACATGCTGGTGACCTACACCCCGCACTTTGGCGATAGCCAGTCGATTCTGGGCTTCTTCGCGCTGTATCAAGACATTACCGAGCGCCGCCAAGCAGAAATTGCCCTCAAAGAGACCAACGAAACCCTAGAAGAGCGGGTGCGCGAGCGTACCCAGGCGCTCTCCGAAGCCAACGCCGCGCTACGCCAGGAGAACCGCGTGCGTGCCGAAGCGGAGCAGGCCCTGCGCCAGGCCAAACAGCTAGCGGAAGACGCCAATGCCTCGAAAACGCGCTTCCTGGCGGCCGCCAGCCACGACTTGTTGCAGCCTCTGAACGCGGCGCGCCTGTTTACCTCGGCGCTGATGCAGAACGTCACCGCCAGCGATACCCAGCGCACCATTGGCCATATCGACAACTCGCTACAGGCCGCCGAAGAGCTGCTGGGCACGCTGCTGGACATCTCCAAGCTGGATGCAGGAGCGCTGACGCCTCGGCGCAGCCACTTTGCCCTGGCCGATATTTTTCGCCCGCTGCGCGCCGAATTCGACGTCATGGCGGACGATCGAGGGCTCGATTTGGTCGTGGTGCCCACCCAGCAATGGGTGGATTCCGACCCGCAGATGCTGCGCCGGATCGTGCAGAACTTCCTCTCCAACGCGATTCGCTACACTCAAGAGGGGCGCGTGCTGCTTGGCTGCCGCCGCCAAGGGGGGCGACTGTTGATCGAAGTATGGGACAGCGGGCCAGGGATACCCGAATCCAAATTGACGGAGATCTTTCAGGAGTTCCGACGCCTCGATCAGGTTTCCCGTCATAAAGAGAGTGAAAAAGGCCTGGGGCTGGGGCTCTCCATCGCTGATCGCATGAGCCGAGTGCTCGACCACCCCATCAAAGTGCGCTCCTGGGAAGGCGTTGGTACGGTGTTCTCGGTCAGCGTGCCCATCGTAGCCGCTCGGGAAGTGTCCGTTGCCGAGCAGGAACCCAGTAGCCGACGCAGCGGCAATAAGCTGGCCGGTACACGGATCGTGTGTATCGATAATGAGACGCTGATTCTAGAAGGGATGACCGCCATGCTCAGCGGCTGGGGCTGCGAGGTATTCACTGCCACCAGCATTGGTGGGGCCAAATCCATTCTGCGCAACATGGATGGCGACCCTGATGCTATCTTGGCGGATTACCATCTGGATAACGAGGTCACCGGCCTGATGGCGCTAGAGGCACTGAGCGAGCGTTTTGCTGGTGCCGTTCCTGGAATTGTGATCACCGCCGATCGCACCGAAGCCGTCGCCGAAGAGGTCAAGCGTGCGGGCTACCAGCTGCTGCTGAAACCGGTGAAGCCCGCCGCACTTCGCGCACTGCTCACCCGCACCCTCCAGGCCAGCCGCGCCAAAGCGTGACTGGACAAAGAGTTCCAACCAAAACGACGGCGCCGCGCTTAGCATTCTCTAAGCGCGGCGCCTCTGATCGACCGTCCGTCGTTACGACTCGACTTTTGGCGGCTCCACTTCCAGTTTCTGTGCCGCGATCACCGCTTGGGTGCGTGAATGGACACCCAGCTTGCGCAAAATAGCCGTCACGTGGGCTTTGATGGTCGCCTCCGAAACGTTTAGCTCGTAGGCAATCTGCTTGTTCAACAGCCCTTCGGTGAGCATATTGAGCACGCGGAACTGCTGCGGCGTGAGCGAGGCGATCGCCTCGGCAAAGCGCGACTCCTCTTCGCTGGTCTCTTCGAGGACATTGGCCAGCGCCTCCGGCAGCCACACCTCCCCCTGCAGAATCTCACCCACCGCCTCGGCAATCAGCTGCAGCGATGACGACTTGGGAATGAAGCCAGAAGCACCGTAGTCGATGGCACGACGTACCACGTAGGGTTCATCGCTGCCAGATACTACGGCGACCGGAATATCCGGCATCTGACCGCGCAGTTGAATGAGGCCCGAAAAGCCGTGGGCACCGGGCATGTGGAGATCCAGCAGAATCAAATCTGCATCGGGGTGTCGATTGACGACCTCAGTGGTGGCTTCCATGGTGTCGGCTTCGACAATCTCAGCCTGGGGGGCCAACTGGCGCAACGCCTGGGTGAGTGCTGCACGAAACAGCGGATGGTCGTCAGCGACGATAAACTTATGGGCTACTGCCATGGATATTCCTCCGGTTCCTCGAGCAGCGGGGTTGCCTGCCGCCGCGACGCTAGGCTCATACGGTTGAAGCATGGTACCCCATGGGCTTCATCATGCCCAAGCATCACATGCACAATTTGTCATTGAGACGTCATCCGCACAAAAACAGCAGTGCCGGCCCTGTGGCCGGCACTGCATCGGGTAAGCGCAGTTTGCCTGACAGCAATGCGCCAATGCTTGACGCCCGTCATTGAATCCCCCCACTGCCATGGGCAGCGGGGCGAGTCGATTACTGATTGGCCCGATGCTCGATCAAATCGTCGACGACCGACGGATCCGCCAAGGTACTGGTATCGCCCAGACCATCGCACTCGTTGGCAGCAATTTTACGCAAAATACGCCGCATGATTTTACCCGAGCGCGTTTTCGGTAGCCCCGGAGCCCATTGAATCACGTCGGGTGATGCAATCGGCCCGATATCTTTGCGTACCCACTGGGTCAACTCTTTCTTCAGCTCGTCCGTGGGATCGATACCGTCGTTCAGGGTCACGTAGATGTAGATGCCCTGGCCTTTGATATCGTGGGGGAAGCCCACTACCGCCGCTTCGGCAACGGCAGAGTGCGCCACCAGCGACGACTCGATCTCGGCGGTGCCCATGCGGTGGCCGGAGACGTTCAGCACGTCGTCCACCCGGCCGGTGATCCAGTAGTAGCCATCCTCATCACGACGGCAGCCGTCGCCCGTGAAGTACATGCCGTCGTAGGTAGAGAAATAGGTCTGAACGAAGCGCTCATGATCGCCCCAGATAGAGCGCGCTTGCCCCGGCCAGGAGTCCAGAATCACCAAGTTGCCCTCGGTGGCTCCTTCGAGTTGGTGGCCTTCGTTATCGACCAGGGCAGGTTTGACGCCAAAGAACGGCGTGGTCGCCGAGCCTGGTTTCAGGTCGGTGGCCCCCGGCAGCGGTGCAATCATGATGCCGCCGGTTTCGGTCTGCCACCAGGTATCGACAATCGGACACTTCTCATTGCCGATGACGCGGTAGAACCACTCCCAGGCTTCGGGATTGATCGGCTCACCTACCGAGCCCAACAGTCGCAGTGAATCGCGTTTGCTAGAGTCCATCACGCCGTCACCGTGAGCCATTAGCGCACGCACGGCGGTGGGCGCCGTATAAAGGATATTGACCTGATGCTTGTCGACGATCTCGCCCATGCGGCCGTGGGTCGGATAGCTCGGTACGCCCTCGAACATCAGCGTCGTGGCGCCGTTTGCCAGTGGACCGTAAACGATATAGCTATGGCCGGTCACCCAACCCACGTCCGCCGTACACCAGTAGATCTCGCCCTCCTGGTAGTCGAAGACGTACTGATGCGTCATGGCCGCGTAAGTCAGGTAACCGCCGGTGGTGTGCTTCAAGCCTTTTGGCGCGCCGGTGGAACCGGAGGTGTAGAGAATGAACAGCGGATCTTCGGCGTTCATCGCCTCGGCCGGGCACTCGGTTGACTGCTTATCGACCAGCTCGTCGAACCAGATATCGCGACCTTCCTGCCAATCGATATCGCCGCCGGTGCGCTTCACCACCAGGACGTTCTTGCATACGTCGGTGCCGTCACGCTTGAGCGCGGAGTCGACGTTCTCTTTGAGCGGTACATGCTTGCCACCACGCACTGACTCATCGGCAGTGATGACCAGCTTGGAGTCCGCACCGATGACCCGCTGGGCCACCGCGTCGGGGGAGAAGCCGCCAAACACCACTGAGTGCACCGCGCCGATACGGGCACAAGCCAGCATGGCCATGGCCGCTTCGGGAATCATCGGCATGTAGAGCGTGACAGTATCGCCTTTCTTTATACCCAGCGATTTCAGTCCGTTGGCTAGCTGGTTCGTTCGCTCGTAGAGCTCACGGTAGCTAATGTGCTTGGATTCATTGGGATTATCGCCTTCCCAAATGATCGCCGTTTGGTCACCGCGCTTCTCTAAGTGACGATCCAGACAATTCGCCGCGACATTCAGCTCGCCATCTTCGAACCAGCGAATATCAACGTTATCGCGGGCAAAGGAGGTGTTCTTGATCTTGCTGGGCGGTTTGATCCAGTCAAGGCGTTTGGCCTGCTCGCCCCAGAAACCTTCCGGGTCGTCCATGGACTGCTGATACATTGCCGCATATTTATCTTTATCGGCCCATGCCTTGGCTGCGATGCTATCGCGCACTGGATAGACGTTGTTATGCTCGCTCATGAAATTGCCTCTGTCCGTGAAGTTGCACTCTCTGGTAAGTGTGGTCGGTTTTGTTATTGGCTGCACCGACGCGCGTAATATTTACCTAGCATAAACCTGTCCCGATCGGCTTCCCTTTAGACATTGGTATTAACAATTTTTATTTAAAAAACAGTAGCTTAAAATAAAAATTACGGACTAACGAAAGCACGATAGACCAAGGTCTGATCGCAATGACGGCAGCGGTAGCGACGCCCCTTCGCGACTAAGGCATGACGTCTCGACGTAAAGCGATGCACTTGACAGCCACACTCATAGTGAAAAGGGCGCGGTTGCGAGCGCTGAATATCGAAACGGTGGGTGACCCTAGGCGCGAGCCCAAACAGATCCCGCATAACCGTCTGCCACTCGCGGCCATGCGGTTTAAAGCGAGTCCCCTGGGCCAGATGAAAGACCAGCCAGTGGGCCATCTCATGAGGAATCACCTCGTCGAAAAACGCCTCGCGATTATCGGCCAGCAGCACCGGATTGAAGCGCAATCCGCCCCGACCAAGGTGTGCCTGCCCCGCCGATGCGCCCTTTAGATCAAACCACACCTTGGGCGCGGGCAGCGCGGGATGTACCTCTCGACAGCGTGCCAAAGCTTGCTCGACCCGCTCTTGGACGGCGCGAAGCAGTGCCTGATGAGAAAGCGCCGATAGTTCATCGCGCGGCCAAGGGGGGAGTGGAGACGTCTTCATTAGTGATAAACTAGCCATTAGTGACGTTGATCGATTGTGATGGATCGACAGCGGTTTTCAAACATGACGTTGATAACGAGGCTCCCCATGGCAGAGCGCAATACCATGACCGACGCTAACTCGCCCGACAGTGCCCCGCCTCAGCCGCTGCTTGACGACGAACAGCTCGACAGGCTGGACGATTTTCTCGACTCTGAACAAGTGGGCGAAGATGCCCTCGACCTGATTTCGGCCCATGGCTTTCTGGTCGCCCTGGCGGTCGCGCCTAGCGAGCAGCCCACCGAGCAGTGGCTGGAGGAGCTTTTTCAAGGCGAACCCAACTACCGCGATGCCACCGAGCGCGATGAGATCGTCCGACTGCTGACACTGCTGCGCGACAACGCCATGGCGGTCCTGGAGCAAGGGGGCCTACCGGAACTGCCCTTCGAACTAACGCTGGATGGTCTGCCCGCAGAAGAGACGCCGATTGGCGACTGGTGTGCAGGCTTCATGGAAGGCGTGTTCAGCGACGAGAGCGCTTGGTTCCAGGATGATGAAGAGGCTGCCGCCACGCTGCTGCTGCCGTTCATGTCGCTATCGGGGCTCTTCGACGACGAACCCGATATGGCCGAGATGGCCAACGATCAGGCCAGCCAAGAATCCTTCGTCGCCCAGCTGCCCGAGCTCGTCCTTGACCTCTACCTGCACTACCGGGTACCACCAGAAACGCCCAAACCCAAACCGCGCAAAAAGACGCCCGCCAAAGCGAAGGGCAAAAAGCGCCAGTAGCCGCGTTATTTCAGGCGCATCACCAAACCGTCCACGACACCATACACCCACTCCTTGGCCCGCTGCCCCCAGGGGCGCGCGGCCCAGGCGGCAGCATCCACCTCTTGGCTGGCAGCAAAATTACGTTCGAAAAGCGCCTGCACGTCGCTGGCGAATCCTGGATCGTCTATCTCCTGGTTGGCCTCTAGGTTCCAGTGCAGGTTCCAGTGATCGAAATTACAAGAGCCTAGGCTAACCCACTCGTCGGCCAGGACGAACTTGGCATGTATGAAGGTCGGCTGGAACTCGAAAATGCGCACGCCCGCTTTCAGCAGTGCCTGATAAAAACGCTGGCCCGCATAGCGCACGCCGGGGTGGTCGTGCTTGGCGCCGGGCAGCAGCAAACGTACATCCACGCCTTGTCGAGCGGCGCGGATCAAGCGGCGGCGCAGCGCAAACGTGGGCACGAAGTAGGGCGTGCATAGCCACAGCCGCTGACGCGCACGACTGACCCGGGCATACAGCGAGTGGCGAATTGCTTGGTAGCGATAGCCTCTGGCCGACATTACTCGCCCACGCACGCCATCGGCATGGGACGTCGCGCTGCGCTGAGGCGGGAGCGGAAGGGGCGCTGGATCCCCCGACGCCTGTCGGGTCAGCCGGGAACGCCACAAACGGCGAAACAGTGCCTCCCAGTCTGCAACGGTCGGTCCGTCGATGCGTAGCGCGATTTCGTACCACGCCTGCAAAAACTCATCCACCGCGCCAAAACCGCCGGTAAATGCAATTTCGCCGTCCACCACCACGATCTTACGGTGATCACGGCTCAGATTGCGGGCCAACGAGTGAAAGCCAATCGGGTTGAACAGCTGCAAGGCTATGCCAGCGCTCTGCAAGCGTTCACGGTCGCGTCGCTCCAGCCCCATCGCACCGTAGCCGTCCAGGAGTAGAAAAACCTGCACGCCGCGCCTAGCGGCGGACGCCAGCGCGTCGATGACTTGGGTGGCAAGCTCCCCCGACTCCATCAAGTAGAGTTCCACCAGCACGTAGTGCTGCGCTTGGCTCACCGCGTCGAACATCGCCGGTAAAAAGCGCGACGCTTCCGGCAGCAACACCACTCGGTTCCCTTCTCGCCACTCGTGCTGCATAGAGACTCCTTCTCTGGCTCCGCTGTGTCATCAACGCTCAGCGACTTAGGGAGCGATGGACATATAGATCGTAGCGGCTCGTTTTGCCTTCCAACGTGTGCTGCGGCGCGGGCCCTGCAATAGGCGGCGCTTTACGGGGGCGTTTCACTACCACCCGGTGGGTCGCCACGTCGAGCGCGGCTTCCAACAAGCGAGGAGCATCGTCGTCGTCTCCGGCCAGCTCGCGAAACACGCGCATCTCTTTTTTCACCAGCGCGGACTTGTCGCGATGGGGGAACATGGGATCCAGGTGGACGACTTGGGGCGTAAACTCGGCGTCCGCCACCAGCCTCGCCAACCGCTCGGCGGCATCGCCATGACGCAAGGACATGCGCGCGGCAATCGCGGCGGTGTCCTCTGCGGCCGCCGCACGCGCTAGGCCATCGCTGAGCAAGGCGGCGATGGCCGCGACCCGCTCGATCATCAGTACCGGCGCTCCGAGGCTGGCCAGTACGAAGGCGTCGCGACCCAGGCCCGCCGTGGCATCGACCACGCTCGGCGTCACTCCTTTGGCTAGCCCGCAGGCCTTTGCCACCAGCTGTCCACGGCCGCCACCGAACTGACGACGGTGCGCGGCCTTGCCCGAGACGAAGTCGACGCTGAGCGGTTTGCCGTACTCGCGCTCGTCTCCCACCAGGGCAAGCCGACCCTCCATGTAACCCAGCGTCAGCCCAGGCGGTAGCAAAACCTCCGGTACTGCTTGGCTCATGCCGGTTTCTTCCAAGCCACGTCATTTCGCAGATACACCGGCTGTACCTCATGGGCCGCCTGGCCCAGACCTGCGTCCAAGTCGCGCGCGGCCAGCCACGCCATCTCCTCCGCGCGTGGTTCCATATCGGTGAGATGTTGCGACAAGCTGGCCTGCACGCCGACGGCAAATTCGTCCCACAGATTAAAGCCCGAGCCCACGCCCACCCAATCGGTTTCACCGGCTGGCAAACGGAATGCACCGGGCGGGATGACGACCTCGTCACTCTGTAAGCTTAGGGTATCGTTCAGGCAGTGCCAGGTAGCGGCATACACTTCGCCCATGCGCGCATCCAGCGCGGTGACCACATGGCGAAAGTGATAACGCCGATGCGCCTGAAGCGCGAGCGCTTCCAGGGTCGACACGCCGAGCAATGGACAGTCCAAGCCAAACGCCAATCCTTGCGCGGCACCGGCCGCAATGCGCAGGCCGGTGAACGAGCCGGGGCCGCGCCCAAAGGCGACGGCATTCAACGCTTGTGGGGCAATGCCCGCATCGGCAAGCAGCTCATCCACCATTGGCATCAAGCGCTTGGTGTGCGCGCGTGGCGTCATCTCGAAGCGTGCCAGGCAGTCACGTTGGCCGCCTGTTTTGCGGAGTAGTGCCGCAGAGCAGGCGCTGGAGGAGGCATCCAGTGCCAGAAGGTATAACGACGACATAGCGGTATTGCACTCCGTAAAAATAGACCTCTAGTATACCGCCGCACGCCTGAAACGACGATGGCCCGCAGGCAACCTGCGGGCCATCGAGGCACGTAACACTGAGGCGCGCTTAGCTGAGCGCTTCTTTCACCTGACGAGTGATGTCTGCCACACTGCCTACGCCTTCGACGCGGTGATACTGCGGTGCAGTCGCCGGATCCTCTTTCGCCCACTGCTGGTAGTAGTCCACCAGCGGAGCGGTTTGGTCGTGGTAGACCGACAGGCGATTACGCACCGTGGACTCCTGATCGTCTTCACGCTGGATCAGCGTTTCGCCGGATACGTCGTCTTTACCCGCTTCTTTGGGCGGATTGTGCTCGATGTGATACACACGACCCGAGGCCGGATGCACGCGGCGACCCGCCAAGCGACTGACGATCTCTTCGTCCGGCACGGCGATTTCCAGCACGTGGTCCAGTTTGACGCCGCCCTCTTTCATGGCGTCTGCTTGGGGGATGGTCCGCGGGAAGCCGTCGAACAAGAACCCATTCTCACAGTCCGGCTGGCTGATGCGCTCCTTGACCAAGTCGATGATGATGTCGTCCGACACCAGTCCCCCGCTGTTCATGATCTCTTTGACCTTCAGGCCCAGCTCGGTGCCGTCTTTGATGGCGGTGCGCAGCATATCCCCGGTGGAAATTTGGGGAATCTTGAACTGCTCACAGATGAATTGAGCTTGAGTCCCCTTCCCCGCGCCGGGGGCACCCAACAGGATTAAACGCATGGCACTGCTCCTTGAATGATCGTCTTGAATGATAGTGATCGTTGAAATCAATGAATCGACAATAACCGTGCCGTTCAGGCGACACAACTCCCCAAAAGCCTGAGAGCACGATTATTTTGTGTTTTTTTGAGTAAAAACAGCAAAGTGGCCAGCGTTAGTACTTTGGTCACCCTGTTTTAATCAAACTATCGTTTAAGTGGCCTAGCTATAAACACAAGCGGCGCCCCTCAGGGCGCCGCTTGTGGCTTGCTCGGTCGACCGCTTACAGCAGTAAGCGACGGATATCGGTGAGCACGTCCGCCAGGAAGGCGGTGAAGCGCGCTGCATCTGCCCCATTGATCGCGCGGTGATCGTAGGAGAGCGATAGCGGCATCATCAAGCGCGGTTGGAAGGCGTTGCCATCCCAAACCGGCTTCATCTGCGCTTTCGACACACCCAAGATCGCGACCTCGGGGGCGTTGACGATCGGTGTGAAGGCCGTGCCGCCAATCGAGCCCAGGCTCGAAATGGTGAAGCAGCCACCGGTCATCTCTTCCCGCTTGAGCTTCTTGCTCTGCGCTTTCTTGCCTAGCTCCGCCATCTCCTTGGCAATCTCGATCAAGGATTTCTTATCGGCGTCGCGCAGCACGGGCACCATCAGGCCGTCCGGCGTATCCACCGCGATGCCGATATGGACGTACTTCTTCCACACCAGCGTATCGCCGTCGCCTTTCAAGCTGACGTTGAACTGCGGGAACTTGCGCAGTGCAAAGGCACACGCCTTGACCAGGAAGGGCAGCGGCGTGAGCTTGGTCCCCTGGGCTTCGGCCTCGGCCTTCATGGCCTTGCGGAAGTCCTCAAGCTCGGTGATGTCGGCTTCGTCGAACTGGGTCACGTGGGGCACGTTGAGCCAGCTACGATGCAGGTTCGTCGCGCCCATCTTGAGCAGGCGACCCATCGGCTTCTCTTCCACTTCACCAAACTGGCTGAAGTCGACGTCCGGCACGGCGGGAATGCCTGCTCCACCGCTGGCCGCAGGAGCGGCGGCCTGGGCTTTACCCTGATTGGCCATCGCCTGTTTGACGTAGGCCTGCACGTCCTCTTTCAGCACGCGGTCTTTCGGGCCGCTGGGCTTCACGAGGCCCAGATCGACGCCTAGCTCACGGGCCAGCATACGCACGGCGGGGCCTGCATGCACCAGCTTGCCGTCGCGAGGCTTGTGAGACGCCATTTGCGCTTCGGGACTGGGGGAACCCGCCGGAGACGCCTGCTTGGCGCTGGGCGCGCTCTGCGGCTTGCTATCCGACTTTTCAGGAGCCGCTTTTTTGGGTGCGGCTTTCTTGGCACCCGCGACTTCCATATAGCCGATCACGTCACCTTCGGAGACCGTATCACCCTCTTTGACGGTGAGCTCCAGAATCTTGCCCTTGAAGGGGCTCGGCACGTCCATGGAGGCTTTATCGGACTCCAAGGTGATCAGCGGATCTTCGACGTCGACCTCGTCACCGGCGGCAACACCAATCTCGATGATCGGCACGTCGGAAGAGCCCGACAAATCCGGCACGCGAATCTCTTTGCGTTCGGGCTCGCCGCTGCCGCTATCGTCGTCAGCCGCATCGTCTTCGGCGTCGGCAGATTGGTTAGCGGAGGCAGACTCGTCAGCCTGCTCAGGCGCGTCCGCGTCGTCGGTATCGTTACCTTCGCCCGCGATCTCCATCTGGCCAATCACGTCACCTTCGGAAACGGTATCGCCCTCTTTCACCGTTAGCGACACGATCTTACCACTGTGCGGGCTAGGCACGTCCATGGAGGCCTTGTCAGACTCCAGGGTGATCAGCGGATCCTCGGCGTTGACCTCGTCGCCTTCGCTCACGGCGACTTCGATGATTTCGACGTTATCGGAGCCGCCAAGGTCAGGCACCTTGATGTCGACGGTCTGCTTGCCACCGCTGGCTTTCTTCGGCGCCGGAGCGGCGTCTTCTTGCTGTTTGGCGGGCGCTTCGTCTGACGACGACGCTTCGTCGGCTTCCGCTTCTGGCTCGGCATCGCTCTCACCGCCACCTTCCACTTCCAGCTCGACGATATCGTCGCCTTCCGAGACTTTATCGCCCTCTTTGACCAACACTTTGATCACCTTGCCGCCTTTCGGGGCCGGTACGTCCATGCTGGCTTTGTCGGATTCCAGAGTGATCAGGGTGTCTTCCGCTTCGATGACGTCGCCTTCTGACACCGCAATCTCGATGATTTCGACATCGGTATCCCCACCGATGTCGGGAACTTTGATGATTTCGCTACTCAAGGTCGCGCTCCTTCCAAATCGGATCGAGCCGGCGGACATCTGTCCGCCGGGCAGCGGTTTAGCTGGTCAGCGGGTTCGGCTTGTTGGCATCGATGCCATACTTCTTCAGCGCTTCGCCAACCTGCTTGCGATCAAGCTCACCACGGTCGGCCAGCGCACGCAGCGCAGCAACGGTGACGAAGTAGCGGTCTACTTCGAAGAAGTAGCGCAGCTTCTCGCGGGTATCGGAACGACCAAAGCCGTCGGTACCCAACACAGTGTAATCACCGGGCACCCAAGCACGTACTTGATCCGCGTAGAGCTTCATGTAGTCGGTAGACGCAATCACCGGACCATCACGACCTTCCAGGCACTTGGTAACGTGGGGCTTGTTGGCCTCGGCATCCGGGTTGAGGAACGCTTCACGCTCCAGCAGTAGCGCTTCACGACGCAATTCGTTGAAGCTGGTCACGCTCCAGATGTCGGCACCGATGCCCCAGTCGTTGGCCAGCAGTTCGGCGGCGGCTTCCACTTCGCGCAAAATGGTGCCCGAGCCCATCAGCTGAACGCGACCTTTGTCACCCTTCGTCTCTTTGAGCAGGTACATGCCCTTGACGATATCGTCAGCCGGTACGTCCTCTAGTTCGGGATGCTCGTAGTTCTCGTTCATCACGGTCAGGTAGTAGAAGCAGTTCTCTTGATCGGTGAACATGCGCTTCAAACCATCCTGGACGATGACCGCCACCTCGTGACCGTAGGTCGGGTCGTAGCTGCGGCAGTTAGGGATGGTGGACGCCTGAATAAGGCTGTGGCCATCCTGGTGCTGCAGGCCTTCACCGTTGAGCGTGGTACGCCCGGCAGTGCCGCCGACCATGAAGCCACGCGCCTGCAAGTCGCCTGCGGCCCAGGCCAAGTCGCCGATACGCTGGAAGCCGAACATCGAGTAGTAGATGTAGAACGGCAGCAGCGTGACGTTGTTGTTGCTGTAGGAGGTCGCAGCGGCAATCCACGCCGACATCGCGCCTGCTTCGGAAATACCCTCTTCGAGAACCTGACCTTTCTGGTCCTCGCGGTAGTACATGATCTGGCCCTTATCGACCGGCTCGTACTTCTGACCTTCAGAGGTGTAGATACCGAGCTGGCGGAACATACCTTCCATACCGAAGGTACGCGCTTCGTCCGGAATGATCGGCACGACCTGTTTGCCCAGCTTCTTGTCTTTCACCAGGCCGTTCAGAATACGCACGAACGCCATGGTGGTAGACACTTCGCGCCCTTTGGAACCGCCCATTTGCGAGGCAAAGGTCTTGTCTTCCAGGGTCGGAATTTCCAGCGGCTCGAACGTGCTGCGCCGGCTCGGCAGGTAGCCGTTGAGACGCTCACGCTGCAGATGCATGTACTTCAGCTCGGGAGAGTCCTCTTCCGGCTTGTAGTACGGCACGTCCTTGAGCTGCTCGTCGGTGAGCGGAATACCGAAACGGTCGCGGAATTTCTTCAGCGCTTCGTACTCCATGCTCTTGACCTGGTGCGCTTCGTTGGCCGCTTCGCCATCGCCGCTGCCCATGCCGTACCCTTTGATGGTGTGCGCCAGGATGACGGTGGGCTTGCCATTGGAGGTATTGACCGCTTCGTGATAGGCCGCGTAGACCTTGAACGGGTCGTGACCGCCACGGTTGAGCTTCCAGATATCTTCGTCGGAGAGGTCTTTGACCATTTCTTCGGTTTCCGGGTACTTACCGAAGAAGTGCTCACGGGTGTAAGCACCGCCGTTCGCCTTGTAGTTCTGGTACTCGCCGTCTACCGCCTCGTCCATGCGTTTTTGAAGGATGCCTTTCTTATCCTTCTCGAACAGCGGATCCCAGTGACGCCCCCAAACGACCTTGATCACGTTCCAACCGGCACCGCGGAAGACGCCTTCGAACTCGTCCATGACGCGGGAGTTACCGCGCACCGGGCCGTCCAAGCGCTGCAGGTTACAGTTGATGACGAAGATCAGATTATCGAGGTTCTCACGGCCCGCCAACGAGATCGCGCCCAGGGATTCCGGCTCGTCACACTCGCCGTCGCCCATGAAGCACCAGATTTTGCGATCGTGCATGTCTTTTAGCTCACGGTGATGCAGATACTTCATCACGTGGGCTTGATAGATGGCCTGAATCGGGCCTAGACCCATGGATACCGTGGGGAACTGCCAGTAATCCGGCATTAGCCACGGGTGCGGGTAAGAAGAGAGGCCGTCGCCGTCGACTTCGCGACGGAACTTGTCCATCTGCTCTTCGGACAGACGACCCTCCAGAAACGAACGCGCGTAGATACCCGGCGCTACGTGACCCTGAATGTAAATCAGGTCGCCTTCGAAATCGCCTTTAGGGGCACGGAAGAAGTGGTTGAACCCCACATCATATAGCGTGGCAGACGACATGAAGCTTGCAATGTGACCACCCAAGCCCGGGTTGGCCCGGTTGTTACGAATGACCTGTGCAATGGCGTTGTAACGGATCAAAGAGCGAATACGGCGCTCCATGAACAGATCGCCAGGCATGGGCGCTTCGCGGTGAACCGGAATCGTATTACGGTGGGGGGTTGTCACCGAGAAGGGCACCTTCATCCCGTCCCGGCGCAGGCGATCCGCCAGGCGGGTCATCAGGTAGCGGGCACGATCTTCGCCCTCACGATCCAGTACCGATTCCAGGGATTCCAGCCACTCCGTGGTTTCGACCGGATCGAGATCTTCTCTTGTCTCCAGACTCATAGAGGTCTCTCCGAATGACGATAAATGACAATGAGCCCCGCCAACCCTTCGGGCCTGGGGCGGCTGCGGTGTTGGGCCACCACAGGCCATACAATGGCACGACGCGTTTGCATCGTACGGGGGTTTTCGTTCTACATTCAACGAGCTACGCTCGCCTTGATGTAGTAAAGCTACACGTATAGAGTGAAAGTTAGCCTTTTGTATATGCGAAGATACCGCAAAGTCGCCACGCTGCCAATTCCAGTGAAACGTAAAAGGCTATCCAAAACAAACTATTGCACTGCAACATAAGCGCTTTATAAGACCTTTGTCGCTACGACTAACACCCCCAAAATGTAGTTAAACTACCGTTTTATTACCTGCCTCAAGAATCACTTAACATGGCTTTTTAACCAACGGGCTTACTCTAATTAAAAGGTAGCAAGTGTCAGCTGTTGGCGAAAATACGCCCAGTCGAAAGCAGGCCCTGGGTCGGTCTTACGCAGCGGCGCCACCTTGGCGTGACTGGTGATACGCTGCGGCGTCATATTGGGGTAGCGGGCCATCAGCCACCCCACCGCTTCCACCAGCGCTGCATACTGCGCCCGGGTAAACGGGGTGACGTCATCGCCTTCGAGCTCGATGCCCACCGAGAAATCATTGAGCCTGGATCGCCATTCGCTCAGCGCTGGGTCCCACCACAACGAGCGTCCTGCGTGCCAGGCGCGACGGTCGGTATCGACGAACTGGACGCACTCGCCGTCGCGGCGGATCAAAAGATGTGCCGACACCCGCAAGTGGGCGATCTCGGCAAAAAAAGGGTGCTCGTCTGGATGAAGCCGATTGGTGAACAGCGCCTCGATGGCATCGCCTGAAAACTGCCCAGGCGGCAGGCTAATGGCGTGCAAAAGCAGCAGCGAGACCTCGTTTTGAGGGCGTGCGTCCTGATTAGGCGATGGCAGCTGCCGCGCCTTGGCCCACTCCCCCGGCCGGTTTTCTTGGTTCATGCGCGCACGCACTCCTCTACGTTGGCGTTCCCTTTCACTATAATGCCCATCATCGAAGACGACGCCCAGAGACCTCATCGCTATGGATTATCAAACTGCTCTTGCTGAAGAGATTCGCGCTTGTGCCGCCCGCCTGTTAGCAGAAGACGTAGGAGCGGGCGATATCACGGCTCAGCTGATTCCTGAGAACCAGTGGGCCACCGCCAAGGTGGTGACCCGGGAGCCCGCCGTGCTCTGCGGCGTTGCCTGGGTCGACGAGATTTTTCGCCGATTGGATGCCCGCGTCACGCTGCGTTGGCAAGCCGCCGACGGTGACCGTTTGGCGGCCGACGAGTGCTTTCTCGAATTAGAAGGTCCGGCGCGTAGCTTGCTCACTGGCGAACGCGCCGCGCTCAACGTGCTGCAAACGCTGTCGGCGACCGCGAGTGCGACGCGACGCTATGTCGACTTGCTCGAAGGCACCGGCGTACGCTTGTTGGATACTCGGAAAACCCTTCCCGGCCTGCGACTGGCTCAAAAATACGCGGTCACCTGTGGAGGCGGCCACAATCACCGCATCGGCCTATGGGACGCTTTCTTGATCAAGGAAAACCACATTGCCGCCTGCGGTGGCATTCAGGCAGCCGTAGCGCAAGCCCGCAAAGTGGCCAGCGACCTACCCGTAGAGGTAGAAGTCGAAACCTTTGAGGAGCTCGACCAAGCGCTAGCGGCCGGGGCGGATATCGTCATGCTGGACAACTTCGCCATCGAAGATCTCCACGTGGCCGTCGAAATCAACGGCGGGCGAGCCACCCTAGAGGCCTCTGGCAACGTAAAGGACGCCACGCTAAGGGCGATTGCCGACACAGGGGTCGACTGCATCTCCAGCGGCGCACTGACGAAAGACGTCACCTCCATCGACCTGTCGATGCGGATCACCCAAACCTTCAACGTTTAGCGCGCTACGTTTCTATTGCGCTGAGCCGCTTCACTAATCGGTAACGACGCAGCATTTCACCACTGCGTTCGACCCACTGCTCGCCGAGGTTGTCGAAGCCTCGACGCAGCAGGCGCTCATAGAGGACCAGGCTCGCCTCGATCTCTATGCTAGACACGCCGTTCTCAAGCAGAATGCGCTCGGCGTGGATCAGTAGCGTGGTACCGATCCCTCGCCCCGCCAGCGATGGCCAGACGTAGAGCGTTTCGATACGACCTGCGCTAATGTCGAGCTCCAGGAAACCAACACAACGGCCATCGCAAGCCGCCACCAGCGTGGTGTAGAGCGCTTGGCGTGCCGCCCAAGCGCTCGCCTCGCGAGGTAGCGCGTTGGCCCAGGCGCGGCGCTCATCCAACCCGTAGTGAGTGGCCGCCCCCTGCATGACCGCATGATAGAAGACTTCCGCCTGGTCAGCGGCATCTTTGGCTAGCGCCGCGCGGTAGGTCACACGGGCCGTCGGCGCAGCAGAGGGTGCGCGTTCGTTCGTTTTCAACATGCTTCGCCTCAATGCGATTTAGCGGCTGGTAACGATAGCGGACTGTCGGTCACCAGCGAGCTACTTTATACTCGTTGCCACGTTACGAAAGTACCACCTCGTCGACCCCGTCGGTGTCGGTCAACCACAAGGCAGTGCTATGCATGATCGCTCGGGCAGCGCGTCGTTTACACTGACGCCCATTGGCCATATCGTCAGCGACTATCCGGATAAGTTCGGCGTCCCCCGCCAGCCTGGGCTCGCGCCAGCGGCCAACGCGCGTTTGCTACTGACTGCACCGTTCGATGATCCTCTCACCGTACGAGGCTTGGAAGCGTTTAGCCACCTGTGGGTGACGTTTATCTTTCATCACAGCCCGACCCGCTGGACGCCCTTGGTGCGCCCACCCAGGCTGGGCGGTAACCGCAAAGTCGGCGTCTTTGCTAGCCGCAGCACTCACCGTCCCAATCGACTTGGGCTGTCATTGATCGAGCTGTCGCACATCGACACTCGGCAAGGGGTGAGCCTGCACCTCGCCGGGTGTGACTTGATCAGCGGTACGCCCGTGGTCGACATCAAGCCCTATCTGCCGTGGGCCGAAGCCAAGCCTGAAGCACGGGGCGGGTTTGCTTCCCATGCACCGACACTGCTGCCCGTGCACTTTAGCCAGGCCGCCCAAGCAAGCCTTGCCGCTCGTGCCGATGGGGCGTCACTCCATGCGCTGATCGAGCAAGTATTGGGCCAAGACCCCCGCCCTGCCTACCAGAAAGACCTCCAGAGCGAGCGCATATACGGCGTACGGCTGCGGGATGTGGACGTCAAATTTCAGGCGACTAATGCCGCCTCTGGAAACGACGCCACCACCTTCAAGGTGGTGGCAATCGATCCGCTGACTGACGAAACGGTCCTAGGCGGGAAAGGTAATGCCTAGACGACGACCCACCTCTTCGTAGGCCTCGATCACACCACCTAAGCCTTGACGGAAGCGGTCTTTATCCAGCTTCTCGCGGGTGTTGGCATCCCACAGGCGGCAACCGTCCGGTGAGAACTCATCGCCCAGTACCACCTCGCCGTTGAATACGCCGAACTCCAATTTGTAATCCACCAGCAGCATGTCGCCTTCGGCAAATAGCTGCTTGAGAATGTGGTTCACTTTGAACGTCAATGCCTTCATTTTGGCAAGCTGCTCGGGGGTTGCCCAGCCAAACGTTTCCGCCAGCGACTCGTTGATCATCGGATCGCCCTTCTCGTCGTTCTTCAAGAACAACTCGAAAGTCGGCGGGTTAAGGGCGATCCCCTCTTCCACTCCCAAGCGCTTCACCAAACCGCCCGCTGCAATGTTGCGCACCACGCACTCGACCGGAATCATCTGCATTCTCTTGACCAAGCTCTCATTATCGGAAAGCTGTTTCTCGAAATGCGTGGGGATACCCCCCTCTTCCAAGCGCTCCATGATGAAGGCGTTGAAGATGTTGTTCACCATCCCCTTGCGGGCGAGCGCCTCTTTCTTCTTACCATCGAAAGCGCTGGTGTCATCACGAAAGTGCAGTACCAGAAGGTCAGGATCGTCAGTGGTGTAGACGGATTTTGCCTTGCCGGCATAGAGTTCTTGGCGCTTTTCCATGGAGGCTCCGTGAGAAAGTGAGAATCAAAAGGTTAACGTAAGTAGCCGGAGACACGCTCAAGCAACTCGCGCTGATCATCAGCACTAAAATTACGCTCGCTGGCGTTGATGGCACGCAGCACGGTTTGGTCGCCGTTGGGCTCGAGCGCCAAGCGAATCTGCTGGGACATCCGGCGTACGTCTGGGCTAAAGACGATCTGCAACGGGTTACGTCCACGCTCGGTTTCGGTCATGTACTCCACCAAGAACTCGTAGTCATCAGCGGAGGTCGCAAGCAGGTCGCGCTGACCCTCTTGGGTGAAATCGAGCGACAAATAGTGGTTCAGCTCGGCCCATACACGGTCAATGGGCTGCGGAATGACGACTTCCCACTCCTCGCCTTGCTGACGTAGCTGAAGCGTTTGCTCATTGGCCAAACGCTGGGCAGTCCACGAAGAGGAGCTGGCAGTGGCACTGCGTGCGCCCAAATACTGTTCTAGGGCAGCAAGACAGCTCTCGACGCTTTGGCCGTTCTGGTCGCAGCGTACTTCGCTGCTCCCGGCACGCAGAGCGCTTTGCAACCTTAGCGTCGCTTGTGGGGTTACGATGACGCCTTGATTGGCACTGCTGTCTTGAACGGGAAGCTGGCGGCTGCGCACGAAGGCTTCCAGCTGTGGCCACACGCTGCCAGGATCTGCCGCCACGACCAGCCAGCTTTGATCGCCGACTTGGCGACGCTCGACGTAGTCGGGCTCCAATCCGCTGCCAATGGCCAGTGACTGCGGCGGCTGAATCTCGGCCGGCTCATCGAGCCGCGTGCCCTGCATGGCCACCTGGGGGACCGGCATTGCGTCGCGGTAACGCTGGGTGTCGCGGGTGTCAGGCAGCACGAGAGGCGGCGCAGGAGCCGCTTCGGTGTAGTCCAAGTTGCGGTCGTGGTAGTAACCATCGCGCGCGCAACCTGCCAGTGTGACAGCGGCTGCGAGTGCCAGCGGTATCCATTTAAGCGCACGTTGTTCAAGCACAGAGCTCATCAAGCCACCTTAACAGTCAACAGATCGGTTACCCGGCAGGCACTGCCTTCACCGGGTAGCAAAAGGGTTTCGAGCGCCGGACTACTCCTCTACGACGCCCGCCAGCTGTAGCGCTTCGCTGACCGTGCCGTGGTATTTCTCCGACAGCCAGGTCAGCGGCAGGCGAATACCGGCGTCCATATAGCCCATGCGGTGCAACGCCCACTTGACGGGAATGGGGTTGGATTCGATGCCCAGATTGGTATGTAGCGGCATCAGGCGCGTATTGATTTGGTGCGCCTTGTCAGCGTCACCGGCCACAGCGGCCACGCAAAGATCGTGCATCGCTTTTGGGGCCACGTTCGCGGTGACGGAGATGTCACCGTGGCCGCCCATCAGCATGAAATCGCAGGCCGTGGCGTCGTCACCGGAGTAGAGCATGAAGTCGCTGCCTTTCAGGCGTGAGATTAGATCCTCAGCACGCTCAAGGTTCCCGGTCGCGTCTTTCAGGCCGATAATGTTGTTCACCTCGGCCAAGCGCACCACGGTCTCGTTATAAAGGTCGGAACAGGTGCGGCCCGGTACGTTATACAAAATCACCGGCAGCTTGCTGCCTTCTGCCACCGCCTTGAAGTGTTGATACAAGCCTTCCTGGGTAGGCTTGTTGTAGTAAGGGCAGACCGACAGGCAGTAATCCGCACCCACTTCACTGGCGTAACGCGCCAATTCGACGGCTTCCGAGGTCGCGTTCGCCCCGGTACCGGCAATCACCGGAATGCGGCCGTTCACCTCTTCCACTACGCTGCGGATCACATCGAAGTGTTCGGCAAATGACATGGTGGTGGGCTCACCCGTGGTGCCCGCAGCGACGATGGCATCGGTACCATTGTCGAGGTGGAAGTTCACCAGACGACGAAGCGCCTCCCAGTCGATGTCGCCATTGACCTTCATCGGCGTCGCCAGGGCGACAATGCTGCCTGTGATCATCCGTATTTTCCTCACCTGCAAAAAGTTGAAATCAAGCTGCCACGTGGGATGCAATGACGTACATTGCGACAAGACGCAGCGTTGATGCCTTGAAGGAGCGCCGTCACCCCCGCCCACAAACAGCAAATGGTACTCAGGCGATTCGAGCCTGTACAGCGTAAAGCGCTGTGAGTTTATCGAACGCTTTGACAGTTGCGCGGCGCTTGCGTGTAATTCTCTATGAAAGTCACCCTTGAAAGGAGCCTTTATGACCATTGAACTTGGCCAGCCCGTCCCCGACTTTTCCGCCCCCGCCACCGGCGACACCACCATTACGCTGTCCGAACTGCGCGGTAAGCAAGTGGTGGTGTATTTTTATCCGAAAGCCAGCACGCCAGGCTGCACCACCGAAGGCGGCGACTTTCGCGACCGCAAAGCCGCCTTCGATGCGGCCAACACCGTGATCATTGGCGTGTCACGCGACGGACTGCGTGCCCAGGAGAATTTCAAAGCCAAACAGGATTTCAATTTCGAGCTGATATCAGATAAAGACGAAACCGTTTGTCGGCTATTCGATGTCATCAAACTCAAGAAGATGTACGGCAAAGAGCACTTGGGCATCGAGCGCAGCACCTTCTTGATCGACCAGGATGGCAAACTGGCCCAGGAGTGGCGCGGCGTCAAAGTGCCCGGCCATGCAGAGGACGTGCTGAACGCAGCGCAGGCGCTTCACAACCAGTAATCACGGCGCTCAACGCGGTGCCCCTCGGGGGCACCGCGCTTAGGGCGACTCCTGCTCCAACTGAGGTGGCTGCACTGCCTGTCGGCTTTCGAGCCCCCGTGGCCAGGCGTACACCAACGCCTTGAGCAGCGTGGCCAGCGGGATAGCGAAGAACACCCCCCAAAACCCCCAAATACCGCCAAAGAACAGTACGGCGACGATAATCGAGACCGGGTGAATGTTGTTGGTCTCCGAGAACAGCACAGGGGCCAGCACGTTACCATCCAGCGCCTGCAATATCCCGTAAGCCACCAGCACGTACACGAACTGCTCGCTAATGCCAAAATGGAACCCGGCCACCGCTGCCACGGGGAGCGTGGCCACCGCCGCACCAATGTAAGGCACCAGGACGGAAAAACCGACCAGCACCGCCAGCAGCGCCGTGTAGGGCAGCCCGAAAAAGGCGAAGGTGATGTACGCCACCGTACCGACGATGACGATTTCGATGGATTTTCCGCGAATATAATTAGCGATCTGACGATCCATTTCGTGCCAAATGCGGGTCAACAGCGTACGCTTTTGCGGCAGCAGCGAGAGCGTAAAACCCACCAGCGCCTCACGATCTTTCAACATGAAAAAGACCAAAATGGGGACTAACACCAAATAAATGATCAGTGACATGATGTTGCCCAGCGACGTCAATGAAAGCGTTAGGGCACGCTGGCCAAGCTGACTGATCTCCCGCCCGGCCACGCCGATCCAGCTCTGTATCTGATCGGGCGTTACGATATTGGGAAAGCGCTCCTGCAACTGATCCAGCCACCCTTGACCACTAGCAAACATCCGCGGTGTCTCTTGGACGAGTCCCACCAGCTGATTCCAAATCAGCGGCATCAAAATGAAGGCAAGCGCCAGCAGGACGCTAACGAACGCCACAAACACCAAAATGACGGCCAGCAAGTGCGGCACTCGCCGCCTCGTCAGGGCGCTGACCACGCCTTGCAGCAGAAACGCCAACACCAGAGCGGTGAAAAAAGGCGCGAGCATACGCCCGAACCAGATGATCGCGGCAAAACCGCCCACCAAAACGAGCAGCAGAATCAACGCCTCTTCGTCTGAAAAATAGCGCTCGACCCAGCTTTTCAGAATGCTGCGCATGGTCATGAGCGAGCGTTCCCTGCTTTACGAATCCAAAACACATACACATCGCCGCGCTGCGTCCGCGCTTCCATGACATGCTCGCTTAGCTCGGTAAAGGCCGCCATATCGCGCCAAGACCCGGCATCGGTGGCGCTTACTTCCAGCAGCTGACCGGGAGCCAAGCCAGCCAGTGCCTGCTTGGCTTTCAGCAGCGGTAGCGGGCAGTGCAATCCAGTGGCGTCCAATAATTGGTCAGGCTGAACCCCTTCGGCCAACCCAGACGCTATTTGCTCAGACATACTTCTCCCCAAAGGCAGCTTTTATGGTGCTCGATCGTTCGATGGCTACATAAGCGTCGCATTGTTGCATAAACTGTTTTTTTGCGATGCCCATCGTGACGATGATTTAACGGCACTTCCTGGCCCGAATCAATGTCACACCGCTGTTCGCCGCGCCCACTACTTGAACGAATGGGGACGTCATGCTGCTTTTTAGACCCACCAACGCCCGCTGGGCCTGTGCGCTAGCACTGTCGCTTGGCACCCTGTGCGCGAGCTTGCCCAGCCACGGGTATGATGACTATCGGCTGCCCACGCTAGGGGGCGCATCGGCCTCCGCGAGCAACGAAGAGTTTCGTTTAGGTCGCGCGTGGCTACGCCAGTTTCGCGCTCAGGCACCGCAATGGCAGGATCCCATCGTCAGCGACTACCTGGAAAGCCTAGTCGCACGCTTGGCCCCCTACAGTCAGCTGGGCAGCCTGCAAACCACCACGGTGATGGTCGATAACCGATCGCTCAATGCCTTTGCCGTTCCCGGCGGAGTCGTCGGCATCAACTCTGGCCTGTTTGCCTTCGCCGAGGATGAAGGGTCGTTCGTTTCGGTGATTGCCCATGAGCTTGGCCACCTTTCCCAGCGACACTACGCCCGCGGTAGCGCCCGCGCGGAGCAAACCCAACTGCCCGCCATGGCGGCCATGCTCGCTGGGATGCTGATTGCCGCCAGCGGCGGCGGCGACGCGGGCATTGCCACCGCCATGGGATCTCAAGCGGCGCTGATTCAAGACCAGCTTGCCTACTCAAGGCGCTTCGAGCAGGAGGCCGACCGTATCGGCCTGCAGGCCATGGCCGACGCCGGTTATGATCCAGAGGCCATGGTGCGCATGTTCGATACCATGCAGCGGCTGTCACGCCTTCAAGGTGGTACACCGCCTGAGTTCTTGTTGACTCACCCGGTCTCGGACAGCCGCCTGAGCGACGCCCAAGCGCGGGCCTCTCAACTTAGCGTCGCCAGTCGTTACACCAGCGATACGCTGTACGACATGATGCGCGCACGAGCGCTGTTGAGCATTTATCGCAACACCCCCCAGCAGGCGGCCTCGCGGCTGGCACAAGAAGGTGCCGAGCCGCCTGCACTACGCTACATCGACGCGCTGATCGCCGCGCAAAACGGCCAAACCGACCGCGCGCTGCAAACCCTCGACCAGCTAGCCAACGAACTGCCTGATTACGGCATGCTGCCCGCCACGGCGGCGCAGGTAGCCCTGGAAGCACAGCGCTACGACGACGCCATCGACCGCAGCCAACGGCTGCTGCGGCTGATGCCCCACTATCTGCCTGCTCAACTCACCCTGGCGGAAGCGCAGTTACAGCGTGACCCTAACGCCGCCTATGATTTGCTCCGGGAGATCACTACGCAGCACCCGGAGAAACCGCAGGGCTTCAACCTGCTTGCGGAGGCTGCTGGGCGCAGCGGCTTTAACGGTTGGGGGCACTTGGCGCGCGCCGAACACCTCCAGCTCACCGGTCGCATAGACCGCGCCATCCGCCAGCTGGGTATTGCCAAAGACGCTGCCCAGCAGGAGAACGACGCCCAAGCGCTCGCGCGCATCGAGCAGCGCCGAGAAGCGTTTCTTGAGTATCGGGAGGCTCTGGAGAAGTTTTAATACCTATCAAGACATGCCAAACGCCTGAGCATAGCGTTCGGGCGTTTGGCTGACGATAGTGAGATCGTGCGGTGGTTTAAGCGTTGAAATTCAGCATACGCTCGAGGGGCTTTAGCGCCTGCTGACGTAGCGCGTCGTCGACGAAAATTTCGCCGCTGCCTTCACGCAGCGCGCCCGCCAAATTATCCAGTGCGTTCATCGCCATCCACGGACAGTGGGCACAGCTGCGGCAGGTCGCGCCGTTCCCAGCAGTGGGCGCTTCAAAGAGCGTTTTGTCAGGCACCGCCTGCTGCATTTTGAAGAAAATGCCGCGATCGGTCGCCACGATCAGTTGCTCGTTGGGCAGGGTTTTCGCCGCCTTGATCAGTTGCGAGGTGGACCCCGCCACATCGGCCAGCTTGACGACGGCCTCCGGCGATTCCGGATGCACGAGCACGGCGGCATCTGGGTAGAGGCGCTTTAGATCCTCGATACCTTTCGCCTTGAACTCCTCGTGCACGATGCAGGCGCCGCCCCACATCAGCATGTCGGCACCGGTTTTCTTCTGAATGTAGCTTCCCAGGTGCTTGTCCGGCGCCCAGAGAATCTTCTCTCCCTTTGCCTGCAAATGCTCGATGACGTCGACGGCAATCGACGAGGTCACGACCCAATCGGCACGCGCCTTCACCGCCGCCGAGGTGTTGGCATACACCACCACCGTGCGGTCAGGATGAGCATCGCAAAACGCGCTGAAATCTTCGATGGGGCAACCGACATCCAGGGAACATGTCGCTTCCAGCGTCGGCATCAACACCCGTTTTTCGGGGGAGAGGATCTTGGCCGTCTCGCCCATGAAGCGCACCCCGGCGACCACCAGCGTGGTGGCATCGTGACGAGCGCCAAAGCGGGCCATTTCAAGGGAATCAGCTACGCAGCCACCGGTCTCTTCGGCCAACTGCTGAATGGCGTCGTCGGTATAGTAATGCGCCACGAGCACGGCGTTGTTCGCCTTGAGTAACTGCTTGATCTCAGCGACTCGCGCTTCGTCTTCCGCTGGAATTCGGGTAGGGCAGTACGGGCTTGGCAGCGGCGCGTCTAGCGCCGCTTGAGAGGTCATCATAGTCATCGTGTCTACCACTGTGACGAACAGGGAATCCCCCTGTTAAACACCAGTCACGGCGTATGCACTCCGCATGCGCCGCACTCAGGGCAGCGGCCGCTGCGTCTCTCGCGGTGGCACGCTGCCAACCTGACTGCTGTGAGTCAGGACAATAACGTCGTTGTTATGACATTCGTTGTTATGACATTGTGGTGGACAACCCTTCGTTGCTGCAAGCACAACGTCACTTCGCCATGCACCACGATGCACATAGCAAAACGCCCCTGGCAGCAAGCTACCAAGGGCGTCGTAATTTGGTGGGTCGTGTAGGATTCGAACCTACGACCAATTGATTAAAAGTCAACTGCTCTACCAACTGAGCTAACGACCCAAATTTGCTGCGTCAGGACTATCGCCAGTATCCATGAAGGACGCATCGACTGGCATTAAAAACAACGCACTAAATCGAAGACGGTTTGATGCAATTGTTTGGTTCGTATGGTGGGTCGTGTAGGATTCGAACCTACGACCAATTGATTAAAAGTCAACTGCTCTACCAACTGAGCTAACGACCCGTCCGAACGGATGCATATAGTACGGATATGGCTTTTGAATAGCAAGCCCTTTTTTATCTTTCGTCTATATTCCGCTCCCTGCGGCGTTGTAAGCGCCAACGCCGCAGAGGTCACTTACTTAGCCGCGCTTGGGCTTTGGCTTACGCATCGCCTGCACCGGACGGCGCTTGTGCTTGTCGCGGCTCCAGCGATTCTTCTCATCTGGCGTCAGCTCAGGCACTTTACGGGTTTCCAGGTTGGCAAGCGTCGCCAAGTCGTCCACCTCGTCTTGAGAGAGTTCGACCCACTCACCGGCTTTCGCCCGCTTGTCGAGGAAGATGTTGCCGTAGCGAACGCGCTTCAAGCGGCTAACGGTGAGCCCCTGGGACTCCCACAAACGGCGCACCTCGCGGTTACGCCCTTCCAAGATCACCACGTGGAACCAAGTATTGATGCCTTCCCCACCGAACTCCTGCACGTCGGTGAAGCGCGCCGGGCCATCTTCCAGCATGACGCCGTCGACCATGGCGACGATATGCTCACGCTTGACGTCGCCCATGACCCGCACGGCGTACTCACGCTCCACCTGAGTAGACGGGTGCATCAAGCGGTTGGCCAACTCACCGTCGGTGGTGAACAGCAACAAGCCGCTGGTGTTGATGTCCAAGCGGCCAATCGCAATCCAGCGCTCGCCTTTCAGGCGCGGTAGGCGCTCGAAGACCGTGCGGCGGCCTTCCGGGTCTTTACGAGTGCACAGCTCACCTTCCGGTTTGTTATACATGATCACCCGGCGCGGCACTTCCTCTTCCGGGCGCAGCGTCACAGGGCGATCATCGAAACTGACCTTGTCCCGGGCCTCCACTCGGTCACCCAGTTTGGCGACCTGGCTATTCACCTTCACTCGGCCGTCGGCAATGGCGGTTTCCATTTCACGACGGGAGCCAAGGCCCGCACGGGCGAGGACTTTCTGCAGCTTTTCGCTGGTGGGGGGCGTGGTGTTGTTACTCTGACTCATGGTCGTCTGACCTCACATCGTTGGTCTGCGTGCTAGCGTCTTCGTGTTGACGCTTTGCACGTGCCGCTAGCCGTGCCTCTAAATCGGCAAAACTAAGCGGCTGGGTTAACGCCGTCTCGGCGTGGTGATCGGCACTCGCTGCCGACGTGTTCTCATCTTGCTGGGGTGGCGCATCCTGCACGCTTTCCGTCGTTTCGTCCAGTGGTGGGGGCGGGTTTTGTTCACCCGACGCCTCTTCGACGACGCGCTCTTCGTGATCGTCGCCGTTGACCAGCGTATGCATGGGCGGCAGCGCATCCAGGGTTTTCAAACCGAAGTCATCCAGAAAACTGCGCGTGGTGGCATAGACTGCGGGGCGACCCGGCACGTCCCGGTGGCCTACCACACGTATCCAGCCGCGCTCCATCAATGTACGAATGATCGAGCTGCTGACGCTCACGCCCCGCACGTCTTCGATATCGCCCCGAGTCACCGGCTGGCGGTAAGCGATCAGCGCAAGGGTTTCCAGCAACGCTCGCGAATAGCGCTGGGGCCGCTCGTCCCACAGCCGCGAGACCCAGTGAGCCAAGCGTGGACGAATACGTAGCTGAAAGCCCGAGGCAGTCTCGACCAGTTCCAGCGCGCCATTCTCGTGGCGCAGCGCCAGCCGCGATAGCGCTTCCCTCAGCGCTTTTCGGGTGGGGCACTCCTCTTCTAAAAAGAGCGTTTCCAGGCGCTCGACCGGCAGCGGCTCCCCCGCCGCTAGCAGCGCCGCTTCAATGATGTCATCTAACGTGGTGTCTCTCACCGCGACTCCTCGTCAGGTTCAAACGCAGACTCTTCGAATGCCGAGGCGGCATCGCCCTGCTCCTCTTCCAAACGCTCGAATGCACCCTCTTCCTCATCGGCCAGCGCCGCTTGGCGGGCGCGCACGTGAATGGGCGACAGCGGTGCGTTTTGAACGATCTCGATCATGGCCTCTTTGGCGAGCTCCAGAAGCGCCATAAAGGTGACGACCACCCCGGCCCGCCCCTCATCTAAAGTAAATAGCGCCTCGAAAGGCGTATAACGGCCGCTCTCTCCATCCTGGCTGAGCTGTTCCATGATTTTCAGCATTCGCTCGCGGGTGGAGAGCACTTCCCGGCTGATCTGGTGGGCCTGAGCCAGTTCGGCGCGTTTGAGAATATCGGACAGCGCCTCTAGCAGCTCGTCCAGCTCGACATCGGGATGGATTACCCGCGTTTCCAGCGGCGGCAACCCCGCTTGCACGCTGAACCAGTCTCGGCCGACGCGTGGCAGGGTATCCAGTGCTTCGGCGGCCTCTTTTAGACGCTCGTACTCCTGTAAGCGGCGAATCAATTCGGCGCGGGGGTCCTCCTCTTCCTCGCCCTCCGCTTTAGGCGGGCGCGGTAGCAGCGTCCGGGATTTGATCTCCGCCAGCATGGCTGCCATCAGCAGGTACTCTCCCGCCAGCTCGATCTCCATGGCTTTCATCAACTCCACGTACTCGATGTACTGATGGGTGATGGTCGCCACGTTGATGGTCAGAATATCCAGGTTCTGGCGGCGGATTAAATAGAGCAGCAGGTCCAGCGGCCCTTCGAAGGCTTCCAGAAAGACCCGCAGCGCCTCAGGAGGAATATAGAGATCCTCCGGCAACTGCGTAATGGGCTCATCAAACAGGCGCCCAAGCGCCTCCACCACCGGCTCGGCAGTAGCTTCCGCCACGTCTTGGTCTTGCTCTGGCGCTGCGCTGGGCGTCTCGCTCACGCGGGTCGAATCCTTGATTGATGAGTTGAAAAAAGACAGTGTAACAGCGCGCTGTTAGCACGGCATCTAGCCCGCATCGGCGGCTTTACGATAGCGCCCTTGATAGTCGAACAGCTTGTCGCGGATTTGAAAGTGACGCCCCACCTTTCGCCCCACCACGAAATCCGGGTGGCGCAATCGGCGCTGCTCGTTGACGACCTCATCAGGCGTCGTCGGTTGCCATTGACCACCCGGCGCGCGCAGGTGGGCACGTAAAAAAACGGCATAAAACGCGCGGCGCTGGGCTGGAGTTTCCAAGGCAAACCATTCACTCAGGCTGTCGCCATCTTCATCATAGTAGGTGGCTTTCAGGCGCGGCAGGCCACGGCCATTGGTGGTCGCTTCCAACTGCATGCCGCTGACGCGCAGCACTTTGGCATCTTTTAGCTTCAGCGCATCCTTAAGCTTGTCGTCGGCGTCCACCAGCAGCTTCTCACAGCCATGACAGCGGCGGGCGGCAATATCGTTCTCGGCGCCGCACTCATCGCATACCTTGAAGCGAAAGCGGAACGTACACTGGCAGCGCCGACCTGCGTCATCCTCCATCAGCCCCTGACAGCGGCGACCAAAGTGCTCGATCACCAGCTCGCCGTCACGCTTTCCCCAAAACAGGTTCGCGTGACCACACTCCGGGCAGGGCACCTGCACCGGTTCGCTGTCGCCATCCGGCTTGGGTTCGCCTACTTCCGGGGCGTAGAGATCCCACGGGTTGCCCGCATAGTCGAGAATCAGGCACTCCTCTTTGCCTGGCGAGAGGCGCAACCCGCGACCCACGATCTGCTGATACAGGCTGACCGACTCGGTGGGCCGCAATATTGCAATCAGATCGACGTGGGGAGCATCGAAGCCGGTGGTCAGTACCGCCACGTTGACCAAATACTTCAACTGCCGCGCCTTGAAGGCCTCGATCAGCGCGGTGCGCTCGGTCGAGGCCGTGGCGCCGGTAATCAGCGCGGCCTGATCGGCGGGCAGATAGCCCATGATCTCTTCGGCATGGGCGACCGTGGCGGCGAAAATCATCACCCCCTGACGGTCGGCGGCGTACGCCACCACCTGGGCAATGATGCCCGGCGTCGCGCGGTGGCCCGCCACCACGCGATTGAGTTCATCCTCCCGAAACAGGCCGCTGGTCGTGGGGGCAAGCGCCGAGAAGTCGTACCCCTCGATAGCCATGTCCAGCCGCTTGGGTGCGGCCAAAAAGCCCTGCTTGACCATCAGGCGCAGTGGTTGCTCGAACACACAGTCGGCAAAAAAGCTCTCTTCCGAACCGCGCACCATGCCGTGATGGTGGCGGTGGTAGATAAAGCCCTGCCCCAAGCGAAACGGCGTGGCGGTCAGGCCGAGGATTTTGAGCTGCGGGTTCTGGCTGCGAAGGTGCTCGATCACCTGCCGATAGCTGGAGTCCTCCTCCAGCGATACCCGATGGCACTCGTCGATTACCAGTAAAGTGAAGCTGGCGTCGTTGAACTGCTCCAGGTTGCGCACCACCGACTGCACCGAACCAAACACCACTTGGCGGCAGGCCTCTTTGCGCTTTAACCCAGCGCTGAAGATATCCGCCTCCAGTCCGTACGCTTGGTACTTGGCGTGGTTCTGCTCCACTAGCTCGCGCACGTGGGCCAGCACGAGTACTCGCCCGCGGGCGAGCCTTGCCAGCTCGGCGATGACCAGTGACTTGCCGCTACCCGTGGGTAGTACCACCACGGCGGGGGCGCTGGTAGCACGAAAGTGGGCGACCACCCGCTTCACCGCCTCGGTTTGGTAGGGGCGCAGCGAAGGCGCTGTCGCGTTAGCCAAGAAAGGCGGCCCGGAGGCCGCCTTTTCAGAATGTGTCATCCATCACCTGTCGGGTTGGTCACATGACGTTAGCCTAGCCACACCCGCGCATTGCGGAACAGGCGCAGCCACGCACCATCGTCGGTCCACTCCGCCGGACGCCAGGAGTTGGTGACCGCACGAGTCACTCGCTCGGGGTGCGGCATCATGATGGTCACACGGCCATCTGGGGTGGTCAGGCCCGTGATACCCGACGGCGAGCCGTTGGGGTTGGCCGGGTAGCGCGTAGTGACTTGGCCGTAGTTATCGATATAGCGCAGGGCAATTTGGCTGCTCGACTGCATGCTGCGCAGGTGCGCCGTATCGCGGAACTCGGCGCGGCCTTCTCCGTGTGCCACGGCAATCGGCAGCTTGGAGCCTTCCATGCCCGCCAGCAAAATCGAGGGGCTCTTTTCTACCCGTACCATCGATACGCGCGCCTCGAACTGCTCAGACTCGTTACGCACGAAATCGGGCCAGCTTTCAGCCCCAGGAATCAGCGTCTTGAGCTGCGAGAGCATCTGGCAGCCGTTGCACACGCCCAGTGAGAAACTGTCGTCCCGAGTGAAGAAGGCCTCGAACTGCTCGCGGGCGCGCTCGTTGAACAGCACCGATTTCGCCCAGCCGCCACCTGCGCCGAGTACATCGCCGTAGGAGAAACCGCCACAGGCCACTAAGCCTTTGAACTCCTCCAGCGAGACACGACCTGCGAGGATGTCGCTCATGTGCACATCCACCGCGTCAAAACCCGCTTTGTGGAAGGCCCAAGCCATCTCAACCTGACCGTTGACGCCCTGCTCGCGAAGCACGGCCACGGCGGGCTTGGTGGTGTTGATATACGGCGCGCTGATATCGTCGTTGATATCGAAGGTCGGTTCGGCGCTAAGCCCTGGATCGCGCACGTCGAGCAGGTTATCGAACTCGTTCTTCGCACACTCGGGGTTATCCCGCAGTGCCTGCATGCGGTAGCTGGTTTCGGCCCAGGTACGCTGGGTTAGCTGGCGCGTAGTCTCCAGCAGCGGCTCTTCAAACAGCGTCACCCGCACTTGGTCGTCGTAACGCGGGCGAGCAATCACGCCGCAGGTTTCAATACCCGCCATGGCGAACTGGGTCAGCACCTCTTCGGTGTGCTGGCGATTGACCTGAATCACCGCGCCCAGCTCTTCGGAGAACAGCGCGCTGAAGGCTTCCACCGGCTCATCGATCAGCCAGTCGAGCTTGATCTCGAGCCCGGCGTGCGCAGCAAAGGCCATCTCCAGCAGCGTCACCAGAAGGCCGCCGTCGCTGCGGTCGTGGTAGGCCAGCAGCTTGCCGTCGCGGTTCAGGCCCTGGATCACTTCGAAAAATGCTTTCAGATCTTCCGGGTCGTCCACATCGGGGCACTCGTCGCCCACTTGCCCGTACACCTGCGCCAGCGCCGAGCCGCCTAAACGGTTCTGGCCGTTGCCCAGGTCGATCAAAATCAGGTCAGATTCGTCTTGCTCCAAGTTGATCTGCGGCGTCAGCGTCGCTAGCGCGTCGGTCACCGGTGCAAAGCCGGTCACGACCAGTGACAGCGGCGAGGTAATACTTTTCTCTTCGGCGTCGTCGCCCTCTTGCCACGCGGTGCGCATGGACATGGAGTCCTTGCCCACCGGCACGGCAATCCCCAGCGCCGGGCATAGCTCCATACCAACGGCATGAACCGCGTCGTACAGCGCCTGGTTTTCACCGGGGTGATCAGCCGCGCTCATCCAGTTAGCGGAGAGCTTGATATCCGACAGCTTGGCAATCGGCGCAGCCGCGAGGTTAGTAATGGTTTCCGCCACCGCTAAACGCGCGCTGGCGGCAGGGTTAATCAGCGCCACCGGCGGGCGTTCGCCCATCGCCATGGCTTCACCGGCGTGGGTATCGAAACTCGCGGTGGTCACCGCTACGTCCGCTACCGGCACCTGCCAGGGCCCGACCATCTGATCGCGAGCCACTTGGCCGGTGATGGAACGGTCACCAATGGTGATCAGGAAGCTTTTCGAGGCCACCGTAGGCAGGCGCAGCACCCGATCCATCGCTTCGCGCAGGTCCAGGTTATCCAGCATCACGCCCGACAGCTCAGGGGTTTGGCGCTCAAACGAACGGGTCATCTTCGGCGGCTTGCCAAACAGCACGCTCATGGGCAGATCGACGGGTTTGGACTCAAAGTGCCCGTCGCGCACTTCCAGATGGTGCTCCGCCTGGGCTTCGCCCACCACCGCGTAGGGGCAACGCTCTCGCTTGCACAGCGCGTCGAAGGTATCGAGATCCTCTGGAGCAACCGCCAGCACGTAGCGCTCCTGGGCTTCGTTGCACCAGATCTCCAGCGGGCTCATACCCGGCTCGGCGTTGGGCACTGCGCGCAGGTCGAACAGTCCACCACGGTTGCCATCCTTGACCAGCTCCGGCAGGGCATTGGACAGCCCGCCCGCGCCCACGTCATGAATAAAGCGAATGGGATTTTTCTCGCCCAGCGCCCAGCAGCGGTCGATGACCTCTTGGGCACGACGCTCGATTTCCGGGTTTTCCCGCTGAACGGAGGCAAAGTCCAGATCGGCGCTCGATTCCCCCGACGCCATGCTGGACGCCGCACCGCCGCCCAGACCGATCAGCATCGCCGGGCCGCCCATCACGATCAGCTTGCCGCCCACAGGAATCTCGCCCTTCTGGACGTGCTGGGCACGAATGTTGCCGTAGCCACCAGCAATCATGATCGGCTTGTGGTAACCGCGACGCTCGATGCCTTCGGCACTGAGGGCATCCTGCTCGTAGGTACGGAAGTAGCCGGTCAAATTGGGCCGGCCGAACTCGTTATTGAAGGCCGCACCGCCAATCGGACCGTCCAGCATGATAGTGAGCGCCGACTGCATACGCTCGGGTTTGCCGTAATCGAAGGCCTCCCAGGGTTGCACGAACTCAGGGATACGCAGGTTGGAGACGGTAAAGCCCGCCAGGCCTGCTTTTGGCTTACCGCCGATACCGGTCGCGCCTTCATCACGAATCTCACCGCCAGAGCCGGTGGCCGCACCGGGGAAGGGGGCAATGGCCGTGGGGTGGTTGTGGGTCTCCACCTTCATAAGAATGTGGATGGGCTCTTGGTGGGCGTCGTAGCGGGCGCGCTCTCCCTCGGCCCCGGTAAGCGGCGTGGGGAAAAAGCGCCCGCCATGGCTGCCTTTGATCACCGCCGCGTTATCGCTGTAGGCGGAGAGCACGTTGTCCGGCGACGTGGCGAACGTGTTCTTGATCATCTTGAACAACGAATGGCTCTGAGCTTCTCCGTCGATGATCCAATCCGCGTTGAAGATCTTGTGACGGCAGTGCTCCGAGTTCGCCTGGGCGAACATCATCAGTTCTACGTCGCTGGGGTTACGTCCAAGCTCGATGAAGGCGGCTACCAGATAATCGATCTCATCGTCTGCCAACGCCAGTCCCAGCTCACGGTTGGCGACCACCAGCGCCTCGCGGCCGCCTTCCAAAATGTCGACGCTGCCCAGCGGCGCCGGCGCGTGGTGAGCGAACAGCTTGCTGGCATCGGCCGCGTCGGCCAGCACGTTTTCGGTCATCCGATCGTGCAGCAGCGCGCGGATCGTCTCGAGCTGTTCGGCGCTGGGTGTGCCGCGCAGGCCTATACGGTAATCGATGCCCCGCTCGATGCGGCTGATCTGACTGAGCCCGCAGTTATGGGCGATGTCGGTTGCTTTAGAGGACCACGGTGACTGGGTACCCAGACGCGGCACGACCAAAAAACGCTGCGCGTCATCGGGGGTTGCCTGGCGCTCGCGACTGCCGTACGCCAACAGTTCCGCCAACCGCTCCTGAGCGGCCTGATCGAGCTCGTCGTGGTGGTCGATGAAGTGGACGTAGTGGGCAGACAGTGCCTCCACCTCTGGAACACGGTCACGCAACACCGTTAACAGCCGTTCATGGCGGAAGGCGGAAAGGGCGGGTGCGCCTCGCAGTTCGAGCATATCTGGGAGCCTCTAAAGCAGGAAGAGTTCGAGCAGGAAATCACCGGGCCGCTGTGCGGCAATCCCGCTATGATACTGGAAAGCGGCGTTCACACGAAATCAACAAGGTGACAGCGTCTAACAGGCTGGGTATCGTGGCAGACTGTTCCATGTTGACAAGCCCTCATGCCGACATCGATTACCCAACACTTTCTTGCCTATTACCGGGCGTATTTCGCGATGATCGCGACGCTTTTACTATTTTTGGTGCCGCGCAGTGCATCCATGACGAGCGGTGAACATCTCGCGCAGATCCAAGCCAAAGAGTTCATCACGATCCACACTCGCAACACCCCCACCACCTATTATGAAGGCCGACAGGGCCCTACCGGTTTCGAGTACGAGCTGATGCACCGCTTTGCGGACTACCTGGGGGTCAGTCTCAACCTGAACGCGAGCCACCATCCGGAGAGCGTGCTACTCGCCGTGCGCGAACAGGGCGACCTGGGCGCCGCCGCCCTGCCCTTGCTGGCGGACTCCCCAGGCATCCACTACACCCGCTCGATCATTCACATGCAGCCCTTGGTGGTGTACCGACGCGGGCTCAACGGTATCGACGAACCCGCCGACCTCGTTGGCTTGGAGCTGGGCACGCTGAGCGAAGCGGGCACCAGCCAAGCGCTACGCTCGCTGCAGCGGGACTACCCCAACCTGAGCTGGAAGGAGTCCCACGAGCTCGAAGTGGCCGAACTACTGGCCCGCGTCGAGCGCGGCACCCTGGATGCCGCGATCATTTTCGATCACCAGTTTCGTTTGAACCGGTTGTTTTTCCCTAACGTCGAGCGTGGTTTCTTTTTAGGCGAGCCGCTCTCGTTGGCGTGGGCCGTACCCAGCGGCCGGGGGCTAGGGCTGCTCGACGCCGCCAACCAGTTCCTGCAAGAGCTGCAGGAAAACGGCTCGCTCGACGGGCTCGTGAGCCGCTATTTTGGTCACGATGACTACCTCGAATACGTCGGCACACGGACGTTTCTTGCCCATCTCGATGAACGCTTACCGAGCTACACCGAGCTCTTCAAACAGGCTGCCCGGGACACGGGGTTCGATTGGAAACTGCTGGCTGCCGTGGGTTATCAAGAGTCTCACTGGGACCCAACCGCCGTCTCCCCCACCGGAGTACGTGGCCTCATGATGCTGACCAATCCCACCGCCAGCGAGATGGGCGTGGCCGACCGTACCGATGCTGCACAAAGCATCGACGGTGGCGCGCGCTACCTGCGCAGCATCAAAGATCGTCTGCCCGACAGCATTACGGGAGACGATCGACTCTATATGGCCATGGCGGCGTATAACGTGGGGCTTGGCCACCTTTACGATGCCCGTAAGATTGCCGAGATGCGTGGCGGCGATCCCGATCGCTGGCAGGACGTTCGCGCAGCGCTGCCGCTGCTGCAAGAGCGAGAGTGGCATAGCCAAACCCGCCACGGCTATGCGCGGGGCGGCGAGCCGGTGATCTACGTGCGCAACATCCGTCGCTACTACGAGATGATCGAGTACGTGGAGCGCAGCCGACAGCAATTCTTTCAGCTAGAGCAGGCCCCTGCTAGCGAAGAGCCGCTGCTGCTGTTCGATATCGTGCCACCCATCGAGCCATAGCCCGGCTAGCGTTTCTCGGCGAAGAACTGCTTGAGCAGCCGCTTGGCGGGCGCGGCCAACACGCCGCCTGTCACCGCGATACGATGATTGAACCAGGGCTGCGCCAGCAGGTTGGCCTTCGACTCCACCATGCCGGTGCGCGGCTCAGGCGCGCCGTATACCAGCCGGGCGATACGCGCATGCACCATGGCGCCTGCACACATCATGCAGGGCTCTAGGGTCACGAACAGCGTGCAGCCCTCCAGGCGGTAGTTGCCCAGCTGCTGGCCCGCCTCACGCAGCGCGCGCACCTCAGCGTGGCCGCTAGGGTCGCAGCTCGCCAGCGGTGCATTATGGCCAGCGCCAATGATCTCCCCATGGGCATCCACCACCACCGCGCCCACCGGTACTTCCCCGGCGGCAAATGCCAGGTGCGCTTGGTCCATGGCGCGGTGCATGTAAAATTCATCGCTGCGTATCAAGGCAAACTCCGCTAAGGTAGCAAAACGATCGTTTTAATAGCGTGATGGCCGCACTGGGTGCGCTTGCAATCATCGGTGGGATCACAGACAGCAGCAAGGATACAGAGAATGAACGATGCGCTGAAGTCACTGGTTGACTTGTTAGAGCTTGAAACCCTAGAGGAGACGCTATTTCGCGGCCAGAGCCAGGATCTGGGCTTTCCTCAACTGTATGGGGGCCAAGTATTGGGCCAAGCGCTCGCCGCAGCGGCGCGCACGGTGCCGGACGAGCGCCGCCCACACTCCCAGCATGGCTATTTTTTGCGGCCCGGCGACCCCCACCGCCCGGTGGTGTATCAGGTCGATACCATCCGCGACGGCGGCAGCTTTACCACCCGTCGTGTGACGGCCATTCAAAAAGGTCGACCGATCTTCTTCTGCAGCGCTTCTTTCCAGAGTGCTGAAGAGAGCCTCCACCATCAGCGAGCCATGCCCCAGGTGCCTACACCGGAAGCACTCATCGAGAGTGGCGATGCCAAGCACGCGCGCTTCCCCGGCCACCCGATCGAATTTTTACACTTGAAGGACAATCCGGACAGCGCTTCACCGGCGGGCCAATGTCTGTGGTTCCGTTTTGCTGGCGGGTCGCTGCCGGACGACCCGGCGCTGCATCGTCACCTGCTCTCGTATGCCTCGGATTTCAATCTGCTCACCACCGGCCTGATTCCTCACGGCATCAAATACACCGACCCGAAACTGCGCATCGCCAGTCTCGACCATGCCCTGTGGCTGCATGAAGATACGCGGCTGGATGAGTGGCTGCTCTACGCCATCGACTCCCCCTGGACCGGCGGCGCGCGGGGCTTGGCCCGCGGCCATATCTATCGCCGCGATGGGCGTTTAGTGGCATCGACGGCGCAAGAGGGGCTGGTACGCTATCCCACTTCGTGAACCACTGTCCCAAAAACGGCAACGCCCGCGATGAGCGGGCGTTGTAAAATACCGGTCAGCACAGCCCTATACGGGGGCGCTGTAAACTCATCCTTGGGCGCTACTTTCGCCATCTGACCGCCATGGATGGTGGAAATGCCGAAATGGCAGGGAGCATTTTTCGGCCATGGCGAAATACCCCCGTTACGGGCTGTCCTGACCTAAGTGGCCTTGTTGATTATCCACCATACACATCATTAATAGTTTTCAGCGGGTAGTGAGCCGGATACGGCTTGCGGGCCACGCCGGAGTCGACCGCTGCTTGGGCCACTGCTGATGACACACGGGCCAGCAGGCGGATATCCACCGGCGTGGGGATGATGTAATCGCGGCCAAAGCTCATCTCGGTACGCTCGTAGGCATTGAGCACTTCCTGGGGAACAGGCTCGCGCGCCAAATCTTTCAGCGCATGAACGGCGGCCAGTTTCATGGCTTCGTTGATACGCGTGGCGCGAACATCCAGTGCACCGCGGAAGATGAACGGGAAGCCCAGTACGTTGTTCACCTGATTCGGGAAGTCCGAGCGGCCGGTGGCCATGATTACGTCCGGGCGCGCTTCGCGAGCTACGTCCGGGTGAATTTCCGGGTCCGGGTTCGTACAAGCGAAGATCACCGGGTCAGCGGCCATCTTTTTCACCTGCTCCGCCGAGAGCAGGCCCGGGCCAGAAAGGCCGATGAACACGTCCGCACCGTCGATGGCATCGTCCAGCGTACGCATGTCGGTATCGCGGGCAAACTCGGCTTTGTACTCGTTGATCCCATCGCGATCAGTGTGAATCACACCGCGACGGTCCAGCATGACCAGATTCTCTTTCTTGGCGCCGCAAGAGACTAGCAGGCGCATACAGGCAATCGCCGCCGCTCCCGCCCCCATGCAGACGATCTTCACGTCTTCGATGCGCTTGCCCGCGATATCCAGCGCGTTGAGCATACCTGCAGCGGTGACGATTGCCGTGCCGTGCTGGTCATCGTGAAAGACAGGAATGTTGCAACGCTCGATCAGGGCTTTTTCGATCTCGAAGCACTCGGGCGCTTTGATGTCTTCCAGGTTGATGCCACCCCAGGTATCGGCAATGCGCGCCACGGTGTCGATGAACGCCTGCGGGCTTTCAGCATCCACTTCGACATCCACCGAGTTGATGCCCGCAAAGCACTTGAACAGGACGCCTTTGCCCTCCATGACCGGCTTGCTGGCCAGCGGCCCCAGGTTGCCCAAGCCAAGAATCGCGCTACCGTCCGAAATGACCGCAACCAAGTTGCCCTTGCCGGTATAGCGGTACGCATTTTCCGCTTCGCGGGCGATTTCGCGAACCGGCTCGGCAACGCCTGGGCTATACGCCAGGGCCAAGTCCCGCGCTGTCGCAGTGGGCTTGGTCAGCTCCACGGAGAGCTTACCGGGAATCGGTTTAGCGTGATAATCCAAAGCTGCCTGTTTGTTTGCATCCGTCATGGTCAAGGTCTCATCAGCCTAAAGTAGAAAAGTCGTATCAGAATATAGAAAAAACCTAGGCGTCTCAAGCACGTAGTAAACTTACCTACGAAACGATCGTTTTAGCCACATTCCCAACAACTTCGGAACTTTTAAGCGATATTTGCTGCAACTTATGCTTCTCGCTATTAGCCATAAAGGTTTCCTTATTGATGCATCGCAGTAATTTTGGAAATTAATTCCAGCAAACAGCGCAAACCAGTTATCCACACCCGGGCAGCAAGAGCACCCTGTGGAAAAGAGAGACAGAGGGAAGAGCGTGAAAAGGGGCAGACAGCGCGGGGGAGAAGAAGATCAATCGTTTTGAAGGTTTGGCGACGGGGGGGGTAAACGAAGAACTCGCCGTTGCCATGAAAGCCTAGTTCTCTTTCTCTAGGGGCAAAAAGCCCACGTCATAGCGTGGGCTTTTACACAGGGCACGCAAAGTGCCTGCGATAGACTGAATCCGTTAGGATTAGCCGCGCTTGATAGCAGCGCCGAAACGCTTGTTGAAGCGCTCTACACGGCCACCGGTGGTCGCTTGCTTCTGCTTGCCGGTGTAGAACGGGTGGCAGTTAGAGCACACGTCCAGTGCGAAGTCCTGACCAGAGGTAGAACCGACCTGGAAGCTTGCACCGCAAGAACAGTTGGCGGTGACCGTGTTGTAATTCGGGTGGATACCTTGTTTCATCTTGAGCCTCATGAGCTATATGCCGCCACCTGATCCGTTGCCAGGCACCGCATACGGGTTTGAAAAAACTGCTAACCGGTTAGCCGCTCCATCCGATAGATTCAGAGCGGCCGCGCATTCTAGCAAACTAATCGCCGGAGGCCAATTGTCCGACTCTGTTTCTTCAAAGTCCTCTACATGGGGGCAGCCTCAAGGCGCTTTTCAGGTCTTAAAAGTGGCGCTACCCTCGCCGCTGCGCCGCCTGTTCGATTATCTTCCCGCACCGCGTGCACCCACCTGTGGCTGGCAGCCAGGGCTTCGAGTGCGAGTGCCGTTTGGCCGCCGAGAGGTGGTGGGCGTGGTGGTGTCGCTTGCTACCGGCAGCGAACTTCCCCGCGCGCAGCTACGGGCCATCAGCGAAGCACTGGATGACGCCCCCCTGCCCAGCGACTGGCAGTGGCTCTGCCACTTCGCGGCGCGTTACTACCAGCACAGCCTCGGCGATACCTTGCAGCACGCCATGCCCGCTAGGCTGCGCCAGGGTCACCCTATGGCGGGTCGCACCCAGACGCTGTGGCGGGCGCTGCCCAACGATGACACGGCCCTGGCGCGCGCGCCCAAGCAGGCAGCGCTCTACGCCCTGCTGCGCCAGCACCCCCACGGTCTTCCAGGCCGTGCCGTCAACGCCCACGGTTTCACTCGGGAACAGCTGTTGGCGCTACACAAAAAGGGCTTTGCCGAGGCGCAGGAGATCACCCTAACCGCCGCCCAGCCAGCCGGCGGAAGCTTGCTCGCCTCCCCGTCGCTGCCGCTCAACCGTGAACAAGCCGCTGCGCTTGCCGTACTGCATGAAAAACTCGACGGCTACCACCCCTGTTTATTGGAAGGCGTGACCGGTAGTGGCAAAACCGAGATTTACCTACAGCTCATCGAAGCGCTCGCCGCCAAAGGCAAACAGTCGCTAGTGCTCGTGCCCGAAATTGGCCTCACGCCGCAAACGCTTGCACGTTTCAAAAACCGCTTTCGCGTGCCGGTGGTGGCACTTCACTCCGGGCTTACCGACCCCGAGCGTCTGGATGTCTGGGAGGCCGCTGCCAACGGCCGTGCACTGGTGATCATCGGCACCCGCTCGGCCATTTTCACCCCGCTGGCGAACCCTGGGGCAATCATCGTCGACGAAGAGCATGATGGCTCGTATAAACAGCATGACGGGCTGCGCTATCACGCACGGGACCTTGCCGTTGCTAGAGCGCACTACCACGGCATTCCGCTGCTGCTGGGCAGCGCGACGCCCTCGTTTGAAAGCCTCCAGCAGGCGCTTACGGGCGCTTACCGCCACCTGCGGCTGACCCAGCGGCCCAGCCGTCACCCGCCCGCTAAGTTAGAGCTAATCGACCTGCGTCATCAGCGCCGTCAGGGCGGGCTGCTGCCCAGCGCCATCAAAGCGATCAAAAGCACGCTTGCGGCGGGCAAACAGGCGCTGGTGTTCATCAACCGGCGTGGCTTCGCGCCGAGCCTGGCTTGTCATAGCTGCGGCTGGATGGCCGAATGCGGCCAGTGCGATGCGCGTATGACACTGCACCGCCAGCCGCCGCTACTGGCCTGCCACCACTGCGACAGCCGCCGAGCGCTGCCCGATGCCTGCCCGGAGTGCGGCAGTGGCGACTTACGCGCCTTGGGTAGCGGTACAGAGCGCACCGAAGAGACCCTTCAAGGGCTATTCCCTGACACGCCCGTCCATCGCATCGACCGCGACAGCACGCGTAAAAAAGAGAGCTTCGAGCAGGTGCTCAAAGAGATTCAGCGCGGCGAGCCCTGCCTGCTGGTGGGCACCCAAATGCTCGCAAAAGGCCATCATCTGCCCCACGTCACGCTAGTGGTCGTCGTCAACGCCGATGGCGGCCTCTATGCGGCTGACTTCCGCGCCCTGGAGCACAGTGCCCAGCTACTGGAGCAAGTGGCGGGTCGTGCTGGCCGCGCGGCCCACCCTGGACGAGTGCTGGTGCAAACCCTACATCCCGACGATCCGTACTTGGGCCAGTTAGCCGAGCACGGCTATGGCGCGCTGGCACGCAACCTGCTGGAGGAGCGACGTATCGCCAAACTGCCGCCGTTTAGCTTCATGGCGCTTCTACGCATCGAGAGCCCCCAAGAGCAGGCAGCACTTGCGCTGGCTCAGCAAGCAGCACAAGCGCTGCGCCAGTGGCTAAACGACGCCAGAGTACCGGTCCGCTGCCTAGGCCCGGTACCCGCCCCCATGGAGCGCCGCCAAAACCGCTATCACCTGCATGTCATGCTGGTAGCAGACAAACGCAGCCACCGTCATGCCGCTGCCAACTGGCTGGTACAGTGGCTCGACGCCCACCGCGAGGCGCGCAAAGTGCGCTGGTCGATCGACATCGACCCACAAACCCTGGCCTAAGGGAATACGGCTTTGAAACTGCGCGCCAATTGCCGATAATGACCGCTTTATCGCTGCATTCTCTTAGCGACTGCACACGCCGCCACCGACGACATCCGGATGTTTACATGAAAGATACGATTATTTCTCTGCTCGAAGGCGCGGTCGACGCGCTCAAGCACCAAGGCGTGCTGCCCAACGATTTAACGCCCACCATCAAAGTGGACCCGACCAAAGACAAGGCCCATGGCGACTACGCCACCAACCTCGCACTGATGCTGGCCAAGCCCTCCGGCATGAAGCCCCGCGATCTGGCGGACACCCTCGTCGCCGCCCTACCCGCCAGCGACGCCATTCAAAAAACCGAGATTGCCGGCCCCGGGTTCATCAACTTCTTTGCCGCCGCCGACGCCGCTGCACAGATCGTTGCGCAGGTGCTGGACAGCGGCGACGCCTTCGGCCGCAGCCTGATCGGCAAGGGCGAAAAAGTGCAGGTGGAGTTCGTTTCCGCCAACCCCACCGGCCCGCTCCACGTGGGCCATGGACGTGGCGCAGCGATTGGCGACTGTCTCTGCCGCCTGCTGGAAGCCACCGGCTATGACGTCACCCGCGAGTTTTACTACAACGACGCGGGCGCGCAGATCAAAAACCTGGCGCTCTCCGTTCAGGCCCGCGCCAAACAGCTTGGCCCCGACGATGCCAGCTGGCCAGAAGATGGCTATCGCGGCGAATACATCATCGACGTCGCCAACGACTACATGGCCGGCAAGACCGTCACCGCCGACGACCGGGAAGTGACCGCCAAAGCCGACGCCGACGATCTGGAGGCCATCCAGGCCTTCGCCGTAGCGTGGCTGCGTCGCGAGCAAGATCTCGACCTCAAAGCCTTTGGCGTCGAATTCGACGTCTACTTCCTGGAGTCCTCGCTGTACGACGACGGCAAGGTCGAGGCCACCGTCGAGAAGCTGGTTGCCAATGGCCACACCTACGAAGAAGACGGCGCCATGTGGCTGCGCACCACCGACTTCGGTGACGACAAAGACCGCGTGATGCGCAAGCGCGAAGGGGGCTACACCTACTTCCTTCCCGACGTGGCGTACCATCTCGACAAGTGGCAGCGCGGCTTCACTACCGTCATCAACGAGCAGGGTGCCGATCACCACTCCACCGTGACGCGGGTGCGGGCGGGCCTACAGGCACTCGAAGTCGGCATCCCCAAGGGTTGGCCCGACTACGTGCTGCATCAAATGGTGATGGTCACCCGCTCAGGGGTCGAGGTGAAGCTCTCGAAGCGGGCGGGCAGCTACGTCACCGTGCGCGACCTGATCGACGAAGTCGGCCGCGATGCCACGCGCTTCTTCCTGGCGGCGCGCCGCGCCGATTCTCAGCTGACCTTTGACATCGACCTCGCCCGCTCGCAGTCGAATGACAACCCGGTTTACTACATTCAGTACGCCCACGCGCGGGTGTGCAGCATGCTGCGCAAAGCCGAAGAGGCTGGCCACCCCTTCGATCACGGTATCGCCACGGCCCATTTGGCACTGCTCGACAGCGATCAAGAAAAGGCGGTGCTAAACCGCTTGGCCCGCTATCCCGAGGTGGTAGAGCACGCCGCCAAAAACCGCGAGCCCCAGCAAGTCGCCCAGTACCTTTTGGATTTGGCCGGTGACTTCCACATCTGCTACAACGCGGTCAAAGTGATGGTCGACGACGACACCCTGCGCAACACCCGCTTGGCGCTGGGCTTGGCAGTGCGCCAGGTGCTGCGCAACGGTCTCGATCTGATGGGCGTCAGCGCCCCAGAGGAGATGTAAGTCATGGCCAGTCCGCGTAACAAACCCGCTCGCCGCGGAGCCACTACGCAGCGCAAGTCGGCCCGCCGCTCCGGCGACGGGCTACGACTACCCGGCTGGCTATGGGGGATTGCCGGGGTGGCCGCTGGTTTCTTCCTGGCGCAGCATCAGCACGGCACGGCCCCTTGGCAAGAGCAGCGCGAAGCCCCTCAAGCCACGGTACTGCCTAAACCGGCAGGAAGCGATGAGCGCAGCGCCGCGCGGCAAACGGAAACGCCCGCCGAGCAGGCAATGCCCACCTTCGAATTCTACACGCTGCTGCCCGAGACCGAAGTCATCGCGCCGGGCGGGGCCATTCCCTCCAACGTCACACCGCCCACCGTGGCAGCCAGTGACGAGGACACCGGGAGCGATACGGCCACTACTGACCCATCAGAAAGTACCGCAAGCACCCCAGGAAGCGCGGCGGACGACCCCATTGCCCAGGTCATTGCAGCCAACACGCGTCCAAGTGACCAGGCCTCAGCCGTCCAACAATCACCGGCCAGCGCAACGAACCGCTACATGCTGCAGGCGGCCTCGTTTCGAGAGCTCAGTGATGCCGAACAATTGCGCAGCCGCCTACGCAACCTGAGCTTGCTGGCGCAAATCAGCGAGGTGCAAGCCAACGGCGATACCTGGCACCGGGTTCAGGTCGGCCCTTACGACGACACTCGCGAGCTCAACCGCGCCCAAGACCTGATGAGCACCCAAGGCATCGAGCCGCTGCTGATTCAGCTACAGAACTAAATCCCAAGGCGCTATTCGCCTCTCTCCACGCTTTATTGGGTGGCTTTCGCCTGCGGGCGGTTGATTTTTTATCGGCCGCCCGCATTTTGTTGGGAATCGCTTTTTATGCGGCCGCCAGTGCGGCCGATCAGTCATCGGGAGCGCGCCTCCCCCAAGGAGTTATCTCCATGACCACGATTGTTTCCGTTCGCCGCGGTAATCAAGTTGCCCTGGCAGGCGACGGCCAAGTTTCCCTCGGCAACACCGTCATGAAGGGCAATGCCAGCAAAGTACGCCGCCTATATCGCGGCAAGGTGCTGGCCGGTTTCGCCGGCGGTACCGCCGATGCGTTTACCCTGTTCGAGCGTTTCGAAGCGCAGCTCGAGAAGTACCAGGGCCACTTGACCAAAGCCGCCGTCGAGCTCGCCAAAGATTGGCGCACCGACCGCGCCCTGCGCCGTTTGGAAGCGCTGCTGGCGGTCGCCGACCACAGCGCTTCGCTGATCATTACTGGGAACGGGGACGTGGTCGAGCCCGAGCGTGGCATCATCGCCATTGGCTCCGGCGGCAACTACGCCCAGGCCAGCGCCCGTGCGCTGCTCGAAAACACCGAGCTTTCGGCACGTGAGATTACCGAAAAATCCCTCGCCATCGCGGGTGACATCTGCGTATTCACCAATCACCACGTGACGCTCGAAGAGCTGAATATCAACGACCGTTGAGGCCCCTTTATGACTCAGATGACACCCCGCGAAATCGTTCATGCGCTCGACCAGTACATCATCGGCCAGCAGGATGCCAAGCGCGCCGTGGCCATAGCCTTACGTAATCGCTGGCGTCGCATGCAGCTCGATGACGAGTTGCGCCCGGAAGTCACGCCGAAAAACATTTTGATGATTGGTCCCACCGGCGTCGGCAAGACCGAAATCGCTCGCCGTCTGGCGAAGCTGGCCCGTGCGCCGTTCATCAAGGTAGAAGCCACCAAGTTCACCGAAGTGGGCTACGTAGGCCGCGACGTCGAGTCGATCATCCGCGACCTGATGGAAGCCGCCATCAAGATGGTTCGTGAGCACGCCAAAGAGGAAGTGGGCCATCGCGCCGAAGACGCCGCCGAAGACCGTGTGCTCGACGCGCTGCTACCGCCGCCCCGTGGCCAGGAAGACAAGTCGCGCGAAGAGAGCAGTACGCGCCAGAGCTTCCGCAAAAAGCTGCGTGAAGGCCAATTGGATGATAAAGAGATCGATATCGAAATCTCGTCGCAAGGCCAGGGTATCGACATCATGACCCCACCGGGCATGGAAGAGATGACCAGCCAGCTGCAGAGCCTGTTCTCCAACATGGGGCAGCAGAAGCGCGAGCAGCGCCGTGTGACCGTCAAAGAGGCGCTGGTGCTGCTACGTGATGAAGAGGCCGGCAAGCTGGTCAACGAAGAAGAGATCAAAGCCCGCGCAGTGGAAGCCGTCGAACAGCACGGCATCGTCTTCCTGGACGAGATCGACAAGGTCGCCAAGGGCAGCGGTCAATCCAACGGTGGCGAGGTATCTCGTGAAGGCGTGCAGCGCGACCTGCTGCCATTGATCGAAGGCTCGACGGTATCGACCAAGTACGGCATGGTCAAAACCGATCACATCCTGTTCATCGCTTCTGGGGCTTTCCACCTGTCGCGCCCGTCGGACCTGATTCCAGAACTGCAGGGTCGCCTACCCATCCGCGTCGAGCTGGATGCGCTCACACCGGGCGACTTCAAACGAATTCTCACCGAGCCTTCCGCCTCGCTGACCAAACAGTATCAAGCGCTGCTGGCCACCGAAGGGCTCGACGTCGAATTCACGCCCGACGGCATCGAGCGTATTGCCGAGATCTCCTGGCAAGTGAACGAAGGTACCGAAAACATCGGCGCTCGCCGTTTGCACACGGTGATGGAGCGGCTGCTCGAAGAGGCGTCGTTCAAGGGAGGCGACATGGATAGCCCGCTGGTGATCGATAGCGATTACGTCAACGCTCAGCTCGGCGAACTGGCGGTCGATGAGGATCTGTCGCGCTACATTCTGTAAGCGCCACTATCGGTAGAGCCCCGGTCGCCTTCCCGCTTGACGGGTAGGCGACCTTTGCGATTGATCGTTACGAGGTGCTGCATCCATGAACGCCCCCACACCCACTCGGGTTCACTATCATAAGCAGGCACGTGAGCTGGAGCTTGGCTACGCCAGTGGCGAGACGTACCGGCTCCCCGTCGAACTGTTACGGGTCTACTCCCCTTCTGCCGAAGTGCGGGGTCACGGCGGCGACACGGCCGTTCTGCAGGTAGGCAAAAAAGACGTTGGCTTACAAAATATCACCCAAGCCGGTAATTACGCCCTCAAGCTGCACTTCGACGACGGCCACGATAGCGGCTTGTATAGTTGGAACTACCTCTTCGACCTGGCCACCCACCAAGACGCTTATTGGCAAAATTATCTCGAACGCTTGGAAGCGGCAGGCGCTTCCCGTGAGCCTGCAGGCATTCAATTCAAACAGCTGTGACGCGGTGCCCCAGGTGCAGCGCAGACAAATCGGGGTCGAGAAGGCTACAATGTTGCCAACCATGACTTGCGATGACCTAACGGTCGACAACTAACGCCTCGAACTCGGGAGCCAGAGCCCCATGAGCCCCACGGAAAAGCGCACTACCCATTTTGGCTACCAAGAGGTGCCGGTCGACGAAAAAGCCTCCCGCGTGGCTGACGTCTTTCACTCGGTGGCCGCTCGTTACGACGTGATGAACGACCTGATGTCCATGGGCATCCACCGCGTGTGGAAGCGGCTGACCATCGAGCGTGCAGGCGTCCGCCCAGGGCATCAGGTGCTCGACATTGCGGGCGGCACCGGCGATCTTACCCTCAAGTTTTCCCGTCTCGTCGGCCCACGTGGCAAAGTGGTGCTGGCCGACATCAACGCCTCCATGCTCAACGTCGGTCGCGATAAACTGATGGATAACGGTGTGGGGGGTAACGTCGAGTACGTGCAGGCCAATGCCGAGTGCCTGCCCTTCCCCGACAACACGTTCGACTGCATCACCATCGCCTTTGGCCTGCGTAACGTCACCGATAAAGATGCGGCGCTGCGCTCCATGGCGCGGGTACTCAAGCCAGGCGGGCGCTTGCTAGTGCTGGAATTCTCCAAACCCAATAACCCGCTGCTCTCCAAAGCCTACGACGAATACTCCTTCCGCTTGCTCCCCAAAATGGGCGAACTGGTCGCGGGAGATGGCGAGAGCTACCGCTATTTGGCCGAGTCGATTCGCATGCACCCGGATCAAGAGACGCTCAAGGGCATGATGGAGAGCGCTGGCCTGGAGCGGGTGGAGTACACCAACCTGACCGGTGGTATCGTTGCCCTCCACCGTGGCATCAAACTATGACCCCTTGGAACATGAGGTCAGTATGCTAGTCACCCCGACCCTGCTGTTGGCCGGATGTGAACGCACGATCAATGCCCTGCTCTCCCGAGACCCTGCGGCGCCTAACCGTTTGGCGACGCTAGCGGGCAGCCGCTTGCTGATTCGACTGGAGAAGCCCCACCTCGCGCTATTGATCTGCTATCACGTGTCAGGCATCGACCTACAGCACGGCGATGAAGTGGAGGAAACCGATGTCGATGCCGTGGTGGAACTGACCCCCGAAACGCTCTCCGAATGGCTGAGCGGCGCGTCCATCGAACGGCTGATGTTCGATGGCAAGCTCGCCGTGCGCGGCCGTCTCCATCTGCTGGAGGCAACCCGCGATCTGCTGTTCGATCTGGATATCGACTGGGAGGGCGAGCTGGCCCACTGGCTGGGCGATATACCCGCTCACTCGCTGGCAGAAGGGATTCGCCGCGCCGCCCGCTGGGGACTGCGTGCCAAAGACGAGCTGCTGCAGGATGTCTCGGAGTATGTCTTTGAGGAGGCTCGCCTACTGCCCGGCCGCCAACAGCGCGACGTGCTGCGCGACCATCTGACCGAACTAGAGATCGCCACCGACCGACTGGAAGCACGGTTGGCACGCTTGCATAAGCGGCTGACCCAACCAGCAGCGCCTTCAACGCCTAAGCCTTCAACGCCTAAGGAGCAGCGCGGATGAGCCTGCGGCTGTTTAAAATCGTCTGGGTCGTCACGCGGCACCGATTGGATACCTTGATTCCCGCCGAGCGCTTGCCGCTATGGATACGCCTACTGCTAAAACTGTCCCCGCTGCAGTTAGTACCCGTTGGGCAGCGAAGCCGTGGCGAGCGTTTGCGTTTGGCACTGGAGGCGCTGGGACCGATTTTCATCAAGTTCGGTCAGATGCTCTCTACCCGCCGGGACTTGCTGCCGGAGGACATCGCCGACGAGCTAAAGCGTTTGCAGGACCAAGTGCCGCCCTTCCCTGGCGAGCTGGCCGCTGCAAGGGTGGAGAAAGAGCTCGACATGACGCTGCCGGAGGCCTTTGCCGCCTTCGAACGCGTTCCACTGGCCTCGGCCTCGATTGCCCAAGTCCACGCCGCCACGTTGCACAGCGGCGAGGATGTGGTGGTCAAAATCATTCGCCCCGGCATCGACCGCATCATGCGCCAAGACATGGGCTTGATGTACCAAGTGGCCAAGCTGCTGGCCAAAGTGCCCGACGCCCGACGCTTACGGCCGGTCGAAGTGATCCGCGATTACGAGGCCACGCTGTTCGACGAGCTGGATCTCTATAAAGAAGCCGCCAACACCTCCCAGCTCAAGCGTAATTTCAAAGACTCACCGCTGCTATTCGTACCGACGATCTATTGGCCCTACACCCGTCGCCACGTCATGGTGCAGGAGCGTATTCGCGGCGTCCCGGTCGCCGACCTGGAGACGCTCATCGCACGGGGTACGAACCTGAAAAAGCTCGCCGAGCGCGGGGTGGAAATCTTCTTCACCCAGGTATTTCGCGATAACTTTTTCCATGCCGACATGCACCCCGGCAACATCTTCGTGAACTGCGACGACCCAGAGGATCCGCAATATATCGCCATCGACTGCGGTATCGTCGGCAGCCTCACCCGGGAAGATCAGGACTACTTGGCGCGTAACCTGCTCGCATTTTTTCATCAGGATTACTACGAAGTCGCCGCGCTGCACATCGAGTCGGGGTGGGTCGGTGAAAACACCCGCGCCAACGAGTTTGCCGCCGCCATTCGTACGGTATGCGAGCCCATTTTGGAAAAGCCGCTCAAGGACATCTCGTTTGGACAAGTGCTGCTCGGGCTGTTCCAGACCGCCCGACGCTTCAATATGGAAGTGCAGCCGCAGCTGGTGCTGCTACAAAAAACGTTGCTCAATATCGAAGGTCTGGGCCGTCAGCTCTACCCGGAGCTGGATCTCTGGAGCACCGCCAAGCCCTATCTAGAAAAGTGGATGAAAGAGCGGGCGGGCATTGGTGGCCTTTGGCAATCGCTCAAGCGCCAAGCGCCAGAGCTGTCGCATCAACTGCCCGAGCTGCCGGTGCTGGCCCATCAAGCGCTGAGCCGTATGGAGCACGAACACCGCCAGCGCCATCAGCAGGTCACGGCGATTAGTCAGATGCGCCGCCAAATGAGCCAGCAAAGCAAACGTCAGCACCGCTTACGCATTGGCTTAGCCTTGGTCGCCATTGCCCTGGCCTGGCAGCCACTCAGCAGTTGGGCCGCTACCCAGGACTGGCCGATCCTGGCCGCTGCGGGGGTAGGCTTACTCCTCCTATTATGGCATTGATACGCTGACATCACTTGACGAAACGACGTCGCCGATTGATAAAGAGAACACCATGACCAACGCCAATCACGCCCCCGTGCTCGACGCCCTTGCTGAGGTTTTAAAGCAGCGCCGCCACGCTCATCCAGAAGATTCTTATGTTGCCTCCTTGCATCATAAGGGTTTGAACAAGATACTCGAAAAAGTCGGTGAAGAAGCGACCGAAACGCTGCTGGCCGCCAAGGACGCCGAGCACGGCAGCGACGAGGCCCGTGAAGCGTTGATCGCCGAAACGGCCGACCTGTGGTTTCATAGCCTTGTCATGCTGTCGCATCTGGATCTCGACCACCAGCGAGTACTCGATGAGCTCGCTCGACGGTTCGGGGTCTCAGGTCACGACGAGAAAGCGTCCCGATCACAACGTTAACCCTGCTCCCATGAGGAAATGCATATGTTAGGTGGTATCAGTATTTGGCAGTTGCTGATTGTTCTGGGCATCATCATCCTGATTTTCGGCACCAAAAAACTGCGTAACGTGGGCACCGACCTAGGCGGTGCTGTCAAAGGCTTCAAGAAAGCCATGCACGAAGAGGAGAAAGAGGGCGACAAGAAGGACGCCGATCAGCCTCAAGCCAAGGTGAGCCACGAAGACACCGGCAACACTTACGATGTGCAGGCCGAAGAGAAACGCGCCGCTGCCGAGCGCGACGAAGAGCGCAAATAAGCCATGCTGGATATCGGTTTCCTTGAACTCATGCTCATTGGCATCGTGGCGCTGCTAGTGCTCGGCCCTGAGCGGCTGCCCAAAGCAGCACGCACGACGGGGCTATGGATCGGCAAGATCAAGCGTACGGTATCCGGCATGCAGCGTGAGATCAGTGCCCAGTTGGAGGCAGAAGAGCTGCGCCAAAAGCTGAACGAGCAGCAGAAAAAGCTCGATGATAGCTTGAAGAAAGCCAAGCAGGACGTGGAGAGCATTGCCGAGTCTCCCGAGCCTAGCGGTCAAACGACCAAGCGCCAACAGGCAACCGAGCAGCGCGTGGCTAACGCTAGCGCCAGGCTGGACGACGCGCTCAAAACGGTGCGCGAAGAAGATACCCCTACCACTAAAACAGCCGATCATCATAAGGATAGCAACCCCCAATGAGCATGTCTGGCGATTCTCAGGAGCCGCACAACGACCAAAGCCAAGCGCCTCTCATTGAACACCTGATCGAGCTGCGTTCGCGTTTGATGAAAGCCGTCGTGGTAATCCTGGTGGTGTTTCTCGGGCTGTACGCGTTTGCCAATGACATCTACAGCTTCGTGGCGGATCCGTTGATGTCGCTGCTGCCGGAAGGCTCGCAGATGATCGCCACCGAGGTGGCGTCGCCGTTCTTGGCGCCGTTCAAGCTGACCCTGGTGGTGGCCGTCTTCATCGCCATTCCGTTCGTCTTGCATCAAGCCTGGGCGTTCGTGGCGCCGGGGCTGTACGACAACGAGAAAATGCTGGCCATTCCCATTTTGGTCTCCAGCGTGGCGCTGTTTTATGCCGGTGCAGCCTTTGCCTACTACGTGGTGTTTCCGCTGCTGTTCGAGTTCTTCACGCAAACCGGCCCGGAAAACGTCGCGGTGATGACCGACATCAACCAGTATCTCAATTTCGTCTTGAAACTGTTCTTTGCCTTTGGGGTCGCCTTCGAAATTCCCATTGCCACGTTTCTACTGATTTTGTCCGGCGCTACCACCGTCGAGAGCCTCTCCAAAAAGCGCCCCTATATCGTGCTGGGTTGCTTCGTGATCGGCATGCTGCTGACGCCGCCGGATGTCATCTCACAAAGCCTGCTGGCCATTCCCATGTATCTGCTTTACGAAGTCGGCCTGCTGTTTGGCCGCCTGGTACGCAAACGCCGCGCAGAGGCCGACACCGACGAGTAGGCGTCATCGCCCTTGCGACGTTCCACTAAAAAGCCTCTGCCATCCCACGATGACAGAGGCTTTTTCCCTACGAGTGGCCCCGCGCATGCGCTAGTGTGCCCCTCACTCCATCATTTCATCGATACGATCCACCAGCTTGAAAATCCCCGTCGCGGCTTCGCTAATACGCGTGGCGAGCATGTACGCCGGGGTCGTGACCACCCGGTGCTCGTGATCCACGACGATATCTTCCACGCCGCAGCTACGGTGCAGACCACCCATAGCGCTGATCGCCCCCGATACACCCGGATCATGGCCAACGGTCACGGCAATCCCATCGCCCAACAGGCGCGGCACCATTACCGGAGCAATACACATCAAGCCGATGGGCTTGGCGTCTTCTTTGAAGCCGGCAAGCGCTTCTTTCACGCTCTCCAAGACCTGCATGCTGTCGCCCTGCGTAGCAAAGTCAGAGAGATTTTTGGCGACCCCAAAACCACCCGGCACGATGACCGCATCGAAATCGTCGGCCTCCAGCTCGTTAATCGGGCTGATATCACCACGCGCCAAACGGGCCGACTCCTGCAGCACGTTGCGGCTCTCCCCCTCCACTGGCGACTGGTCCAAATGGTTGATCACATGATGTTGCGCTACGTCCGGGGCAAAACAGCGATAGCCGATGCCCAATTGATCCAAACGCAGCAGCGTCAGCGTCGTCTCATAGATTTCCGAGCCATCGAAGACGCCACACCCCGCCAATACGACCGCTACCTGCTTTGTCATGTTTATCTCCTTGAGTGAGCCATTCGTGCGGCTGAATGGCTCACTTTAGACAGTCTCCATCGCCGCCACAAGGCGGCTTTCGCTGCATGGCATGGCTGATATACTCACAGCAAGCCTTAGACGAGGCCCCCACATAGCTACTGCTTGGAGAGAGCCGTTGACTACCTCAACCCCACGCCACTTCCCCGCCACCCGGATGCGCCGCATGCGCCGGGACGATTTTTCGCGCCGCTTGATGCAAGAGTCGACGCTGACGCCCAATGACTTGATCCTACCGGTCTTCGTTCTGGAAGGCGAAAATCAGCGTGAAGCGGTGGCTTCCATGCCTGGCGTCGAGCGGCTCTCGATCGATCTACTCATCGAGCAGGCCCGAGAGGCGTATGCGCTGGGTATTCCCGCACTGGCGCTATTCCCCGTCATTGGCGCCGAGCAAAAAAGCGAACTGGCCGAAGAAGCCTACAACGCCAACGGGCTAGTTCAGCGCAGCGTGCGCGCACTCAAGCAGGCGCTACCGAAGCTGGGCATCATTACCGATGTAGCCCTGGACCCCTACACCAGCCACGGTCAGGATGGCATTCTCGATGAGCACGGCTACGTTCAAAACGACCGCACCGTCGATACGCTGCTCAAACAAGCGCTCTCCCATGCCGAAGCAGGCGCTGACGTAGTCGCGCCCTCCGATATGATGGATGGTCGCATTGGTGCCATTCGCCAAGTGCTAGAGCAAGAACACCTGCACAACGTGCGCATTATGGCCTACAGCGCCAAGTACGCCTCAAACTACTACGGTCCCTTCCGCGATGCGGTCGGCTCGGCAACCAACCTTGGCAAGGCGGACAAACGCACCTACCAGATGGATCCCGCCAACGGTGACGAAGCGTTGCACGAAGTGGCCATGGACATCGCCGAAGGTGCCGATATGGTGATGGTCAAGCCGGGTATGCCCTACCTAGACGTGGTGCGTCGGGTCAAAAGCGAGCTGCAGGTGCCCACCTTTGCTTACCAAGTGAGTGGCGAATACGCCATGCACCGAGCCGCCTTCGACAACGGCTGGCTGGAGGCCGAGCCGGTGATTCTGGAGTCGCTGATGTGCTTCAAGCGGGCGGGGGCCGACGGTATTTTGACCTACTTTGCATTGGAGGCCGCACGTCTACTGCAGCGCTGAGCGACGTTTATGCCCTTTAGATGGCAACCGAGTGACACTCGTTTGTCATCTTTCCCCCGCATACTGCTTTAATGAACGTTATAACGCTATGATGGGCCAGTACCACGACTGCGGGGGCAACCATGGACGACAACGCAACAGATTCCACGTCGACACTATCGTCGACGTTACCGCCCAGTGAGACATCGAGCAGCGACGTCGATATCGTGCCGCTGCGCATCAACCGCACCCCCACGGGTGTACAGGCCAAAGAGTCGCATGTCGAAGCCGATTTGGACGACCCGCAGCTCTACTTCAATCGCGAGCTGTCACACCTACAGTTCAATATCCGTGTCTTGGAGCAGGCGTTGGACGACGCCCACCCGCTACTCAACCGGCTGATGTTCCTGCTCATCTTCTCCTCCAACATGGATGAGTTCTTCGAAATTCGCGTCGCCGGGCTCAAGCACCAGATGGCCCTGGGCGACGACACCACCGCCGCCGATGGCCGCTTACCAAAAGCCGTATTGGCCGAGATCTCCGAGGTCGCTCACCAGCAGATTGCCCGTCAGTACGAGATTCTCAACGACACGCTGCTGCCCGCGCTGGAGGCTCAGGGGCTGCGTTTTCGCCGTCGAGATCAGTGGAATGACAAACAAAAGGCCTGGGTACGTGACTTTTTCGATAACGAAATCATGCCGGTCATCAGCCCCATTGGCCTCGACCCCTCCCATCCCTTTCCGAGACTGGTCAACAAGAGCCTCAATTTCATCGTCGAGCTGGAAGGCAAAGATGCCTTTGGCCGCTCAGGGGGCATGGCGATTCTACCCGCCCCGCGCTCATTACCGCGACTGATGGCACTGCCCAAAGAGCTGTGCGCCGAAGGCTTCTCCGAGTACGTCTTCTTGTCATCGATGATTCATGCACACGCCGAGGAGCTCTTTCCCGGTATGCGCGTGCGGGGCTGCTATCAGTTCCGCCTGACCCGTAACGCGGACATGACGGTCGACCCCGAAGAAGTGTCCGATCTAGCCTCAGCCCTGCGCGGTGAGCTGTTGGCCAGGCGCTACGGCAGCGGTGTGCGTTTGGAAGTCGCCGACAACTGCCCAGACGATTTGATCGACTTCCTCCTGCGCCAATTCGACCTAGAAAGCGGCGATCTTTATCGCGTCCAGGGACCCGTAAACTTGACCCGAATGATGGCCGTGCTGGGCGATGTCGACCGTCCCGAACTGCTCTACCGCCCGTTCACCCCCAGCGTACCCAAGGTGCTGAAAGGCGGCAGCTTGTTCAGCGCCATCGCTAAAAACGATATCTTGCTGCACCATCCCTTCCAATCCTTCTCGCCTATCGAAGACCTGCTGCGTGAAGCAGCCCGTGACCCCGACGTATTGGCCATCAAACAAACGCTTTACCGCACCGGCTCCGAATCGCCCATCGTCAGTGCCCTGGTGGATGCCGCCAGCCAGGGCAAAGAAGTCACTGTGGTGATCGAGCTGCGGGCGCGCTTCGACGAGGCGGATAACCTGCAGCTAGCGTCACGCCTGCAGGAAGCGGGTGCGATCGTGATTTACGGCATCATGGCGTACAAAACCCACGCCAAGATGCTGCATATCGTGCGCCGCGAAAAAGGCGAGCTGCGCCACTACGCGCACCTGGGCACCGGCAATTACCACTCCAAGACGGCCAAGCTCTACACCGATTACAGCCTGCTGACCGCCAACCAGACACTGTGTGCCGACGTGCATAAAGTCTTTCAGCAGCTTTCCGGTATGGGCCGGGCGCGTAAGATCGATACGCTGTTACACGCACCCTTTACGCTACACGAACGCCTCGTCGAGATGATCGACCGCGAGGCTCAGGTGGCGCGTAAGGGTAAACGTGGCCATATCATCATCAAATGCAACTCGTTGACCGAGCCCAAGTTGATCAAGGCGCTGTACCGCGCATCGCAAGCGGGCGTGGAGTGCGATTTGATCATTCGTGGCATGTGCTGCTTGAAACCGGGTATTCCGGGCGTGTCGGACAACATACGCGTCCGCTCGATCATTGGTCGTTTTCTCGAACATACCCGAGTATTTCACTTCCACAACGACGGCAAACCGGAAATCTGGTGCTCCAGCGCGGATTTCATGTCGCGCAACATGTTCCACCGGGTCGAAACCTGCTTTCCGCTGCTGGATAAGAAACTGGCCACCCGGGTACGCAAAGACCTGGAAACGTACCTCGTGGATAACTGCCAGAGCTGGCTGTTACAGAGTGACGGCAGCTACCAGCTACAGGACCCTGGTAGCGGCGACGCGATTAGCGCTCAGGAAACGTTGCTATACGCCTACGCGTCGAAGAGCTGACGACAACGCCCCGCTGTGGTACGCAGCGGGGCGAAGGTGAGAGGTGTTGGATCTAGGCGTAGCGCTGGCGTAGCTGCAAGGCAGCCTCGACCATATTGGCCAATGCAGGCTCGACTTCGGCCCAGCGGCGGGTTTTCAATCCGCAGTCCGGGTTGATCCATAGCCGTTCGGCTGGGATTTTCTTCAACGCTCTCTCCATGAGTGACACCATCCACGCTATATCGGGAATATTCGGCGAGTGTATATCGTAGACACCTGGCCCGATTTCATTGGGATAGGCAAAGTCCTGAAACGCATCCAGCAGTTGCATGTCCGAACGCGATGTCTCGATGGTGATTACGTCGGCATCCAGCGCGGCAATGGCGCCGATGATATCGTTGAATTCCGAGTAGCACATGTGAGTATGGATCTGGGTACTGTCGGCTACCCCGGCAGCACTCAGTTGAAAGCTCTCGACGGCCCAATTCAGATACGTTTGCCACTCGCTCTGGCGAAGCGGCAGCCCCTCGCGCAGCGCCGGTTCGTCGATTTGAATAATAGAGATGCCCGCTGCTTCCAGATCGCAAACTTCATCCCGCAGGGCCAGAGCAATTTGGCGGCAGGTGGTCGCACGGGGCTGATCGTCGCGCACGAACGACCATTGCAAGATCGTCACCGGCCCAGTCAACATGCCCTTCATCGGCGTTTGGGTCAGCGACTGGGCATACTCGCTCCAGCGCACGGTCATCGGCGTAGGCCGCGATACGTCGCCCACGATGATCGGCGGCTTCACACAACGGGTGCCGTAGCTTTGCACCCAGCCAAAGCGGGTAAACGCAAAACCGTCGAGCTGCTCGCCAAAGTACTCCACCATGTCGTTACGCTCGGCTTCACCGTGCACCAACACGTCCAAGCCGAGCGCTTCCTGGCGCGCTACCGCGTGGGCGATCTCTTCGCGCATCTTCGCTTCGTAGTCCGTCTGACTGAGCTCACCCGCTTTGAACGCCCGACGTGCAGCACGGATGGCATCCGTCTGCGGGAAGGAGCCAATCGTGGTGGTGGGAAACAGAGGCAGTGCCAGCAGCCGTCGCTGGGCCTGTGTGCGCTCGACGTAGGGTGACTGACGCTGGCTATCTGCGGACGTCACGGCGGCCAAACGCTCGCCCACGGCGGGCTGGCGGGTACGCGGCGACTCGCGCCGTGCATCCAGCGCACGGGTGGCATCGCTCAACCGCTGCTCATCCTCCGGCGTGGCGCGGTTATCGATCAGCCGCGCTAGCGTCACCACCTCATCCAGCTTTTGGCGGGCAAACGCCAGCCAGTTCAAAAGCTCGGCGTCCAGCTCGGTCTCTTGACGCAGGTCGACCGGCACGTGAAGCAGCGAGCAGCTAGGCGCGAGCCACAACCGCTTACCTAGCCGCACTTTCAGTGGTAGCAACCGCTCGCGCAGCGTGGCCAAGTCAGCGCGCCAGATATTCCGTCCATCGACCAACCCCACCGACAGTACCTGCTGGGGGCTCAACCGATCGATCACATCCGCCACCTGCTCAGGAGCTCGCACGGCATCGATGTGTAGCCCCTCCACCGGCAACCGCGTCGCGAGCGGAAGGTTATCGCCCAGCGAACCGAAGTACGTGGCGACCAACAGCTTCAGCGGTGTCGACTGTAAGCGAAAGTAGGCACGCTCGTAAGCCTGCTGCCAGGAGAGCGGCAAATCCTGTACCAGCGCAGGCTCATCGAGTTGCACCCACTCGACGCCTTGCGTCGCTAGGCGGGACAGTGCCTCGCTGTAAACGTCCAAAACGCTATCGAGCAGGTCGAGGCGGTCGAACTCGCTCCCCTTGGCTTTACCCAACCATAGCCAAGTCAGTGGGCCGATTAGCGTCACTTTGGGCGTAAAGCCCGCTTTCAACGCTTCATCCACCTCGTCAAACAGCCGCGAGGAGGCTAAGGTAAACGTCTGGTCACGATGCAGTTCCGGCACAAGGTAGTGGTAGTTGGTATCGAAATATTTGGTCATTTCACAAGCGGCCGCTGGCGTACCGCTCGGTGCGCGGCCACGGGCCATACGAAAGGCGGTATCCAGGTCGATACAGCCTGCGTTCACTTCATCCTCAGCCTGAAAGCGGCCAGGCACCGCCCCTAGCAACACGGAGACGTTTAGCACTTGATCGTAAAAGGCGAAGTCACCCACGCTGACCATGTCCAAGCCGGCCGCCTGCTGGGTTTGCCAGTGGGCAAGACGCAGTGCTTGACCTGCGGCTTCCAGCTCATCGCGACGGACCTCGCCCTTCCAGTAGGCTTCAGTGACTTTTTTCAGCTCGCGCTGTGCTCCGATACGGGGATAGCCGAGAATATGCGACACTGTCATGATGAATCCTTCCAACGTGAATGATTTCACACAGTTTGAGCACCGCACAAACGTGAATCAAACTAAAGATTCTAATACCAACCATGAAAATTAGTCACAATGATTGAACTACGCCACCTGCGCACACTACTGGCCCTACGCGAGACCGGCTCGCTCGTCGAAGCTGCTGAGCGGGTGCACTTGACGCAGTCGGCCCTATCACATCAATTAAAAGATTTGGAAAGCCGCGTGGACGGACCGCTGTTCGTCCGCAAAACCCGGCCGGTGGAGTTCACTCGCGCCGGACTACGGCTGCTAGCGCTGGCCGATGAGATTTTGCCCGAAGTGCGCAAAGCCGAACGGGATTTGGCCCGTCTAGCTGGCACCGAACAGGGGCGCTTACACATGGCCATCGAGTGCCATAGCTGTTTTCAGTGGTTAATGCCGACGGTGGATTACTTTCGTGATCACTGGCCGGAAGTAGAGATCGACATTCCCAGCGGGCACCATTTCGACCCCCTACCAGCGCTGGCGCGTGAACAGCTCGACCTGGTGATTACCGCCGATCCGCAGCCGTTGGAAGGTGTGCGTTATGTACCACTGTTTCGCTATGAGGGCCTGCTTGCCGTTGCCCGTCAGCACCGCTTCGCGGGACAAGCCTATATCGAGCCTGAGGCACTGGCCGATGAAACGCTCATTACCTACCCGGTGGAACAGTCGCGTCTAGATGTCTTCACGCAGTTTCTGGCGCCAGCCAACGTGCGCCCCAAAGAGATCCGCACGGCGGAGCTGACGATCATGATGATGCAGCTTGTGGCCAGCGGACGCGGCGTGTGTGCGCTGCCCAACTGGGCGCTCACCGAGTATTTGGAGCGCGACTATGTCAGCGCCGTAAAGCTCGGCGATCAAGGCATTTGGAGCACACTTCATGCGGCCATTCGGGAAGAGAGCGCCGAGGCGCCGTGGATGCAGGACTTTTTACGCACCGCCAAGGAGACGTCCTTTGCGGTACTCTCTGGCATTAAACCGGCGATTCGCGACGAGGAATCAGCAGCGTAAAGCGCGCGCCGCCCAGCGTGGGACTGCTGTCCACGGTAACGCTGCCACCGTGACCCGCCATGATTTTTTGTACGATCGACAGACCAAGGCCGTAACCACCGGAGCTACGAGCGCGGCTATCGTCCAGCCGCGCAAAGGGCTTGAAGACATCGGCCCGCGCCTCGAAAGGAATCCCCGGCCCGTCATCCTCGACATCGATACGCACCAAATGCGGCTCATCCCACAGGCGAATCACCACTTGGGATTTGCCGTAGCGACAGGCGTTACCCACCAGATTCTGCAGCGCCCGCTGAAGGTAGCGGGGCTCTGCCAGCAGCTCGATATCCGGCCCTGGCACCAGGGTCAGTTGCTGACGAGCATGCAGCGGGGCCAGCGTGTCAATCACCCTTTCGGCCATGGCTCGGCACTCGACCAGCGCCATTTCGAGTTCGGCGCCGTTAACCGTTTCACCGCCCAAGCGGGCGTACGTTAGAATTTCGTCCACCAGTTCATCGAGCTCGGCGATATCGGCATCGATACCCTGTAGCTGACGCTGAATGGCGGGTTGGTCGGTCATGTCTTCGACCATCTGCACCGCAAAGCGGATACGCGCTACCGGCGTGCGCAGCTCATGAGATACCGCGCGAATCATCTCCTGCTGACCGCGCAGCAGGCTCTGCACCTGGTTCGCCATACCATTGAAGGCCATTCCCAAGCGTCCCAGAAAGTCGCCGCTCTCCACTTTGACCCGCGTCTCCAAACGACCGCTGGCGATCCGCGTTGCGGCCAATTCCAAACGTGCCATCCGCGACTCGATACTGCGCATGATCAGATAAATGATCAGGCTGAGGACCACCATCAGTGCGACAAGCAGCGGCAGATGCAGGTTCAGCGGCAGGGTGTCCCCCCGGGAAATGGGGCCTGCCTGCAACCACTGCTCCGCGCCACCTGTCTCATTCGGCAATTGATAAAGCAGCGTAATGGAGAGTTTGTCCGAGACGAGCCGGGTAATGACCCCGCCCAGGGTGAGCTGAAACTGCTGTTCGGTGGTTAGATCGTCGGGAAGCGCATTGAGCAGGCTCAGCGGCCAGTTGCCCGGCCGCAAACGCGTGAGCGCCGTCAGCCGCTCCTCGGCAGGCATACCGGCCAGCCAATCACCTAACAGCACCATACTGCCCTGCCATTGGCGCTCGCTCCAGGCACCAAAGGTGGCTTCCAGCAGCCACTGCTCTCCACTGCCAGTCGTCGGTAGGCGCTGACGTAGCTGCCACGGCGGCTCTGACACCAGCACCGTGCCACGCTCGATGCGCGCCCGCTCAAAATAGCCAAGGGACGCGTCGCTGAGGCTACGCAGCGCGAGCTGCATTCCCAACTGTTCCGAAAACTCCCCCAGCAGCGCTTCCCGCCTCTCCATGGGCACGTCCGCTAACCGCTGAGTCATCAGCGACATGGGCAGCGCGGCGAGCTGCTCACGGTAATCCTCACGGCGCACCTGCTCGATAAAAGAGCGCCCGCCCAGCGCGATGAAAAACACCACGCAAAGCGCTAACCCCAGCAGCAGGTAGAAACGCAAAAACGTGCCGTGACTCAGCACTCGCCGCATGCCACAACCTCTCTTAACTGTCCTTGACGAACAGGTAGCCTTTGCTGCGCACGGTTTTGATGCGGTGCGGCTGATTGGGGTCGTCGCCAATTTTGGGACGAATCCGCGACACCCGCACGTCGATGGAGCGGTCCTGACCGTCGTACTTGATACCGCGAAGATCGCTGAAGATCTCTTCACGGGTCAGCACACGGCCCGCATTCCGCGCCAACAGCCATAGCAAGTCGAATTCGGCGCTGGTCAAGTCGATGCGATCACCAGAGAGCCAAGCTTCACGGGTGGCGTTGTCGATCTCCAAATTTTCGAACTTAAGACGCATTTCGCCATCTGGAGCAGGGCCATCGGCACGCCGCAGCAACGCGCGCATGCGTGCTAGCAGCACCCGCGGCTGCACCGGTTTAGGCACGTAGTCGTCCGCGCCCATTTCGAGTCCTAATACCTGATCGAGATCATCCGTTCGGGCGGTTAACATCATGATGGGGCCGACAAAATTGGGCCGAACACGGCGACAAATCGCTAAACCATCTTCCCCCGGCAACATTAGATCCAAAATGACGAGATCAGGCTGCAGCGTCAAAATACGGTCGACTCCTTTGGCGCCATCCGCTTCTAACGTGACTTGAAAGCCGTTCGCCTCCAGGTAGTCGCGGGTGAGCTCCGCCAAGCGCTGATCGTCTTCGATGATAAGCACGTGATCCTGGTCGGGGTAGTCGGGGGTGACCGCATCCTGTTCCCCAAGTGCTTGAAATTGCTGTTCCAAGTGATCTACCATCCTTTTTCTTCACTCCGCTTAGGCAGTTTGTATTATCACCCGCTCACCCGATGCAAAAGCAGGTCGTGATAGCTCCCAGGATACCTCAAAACCTCGCCAGCGCCTGCCCTTTGATCAACGTTCCCTGGCTTTCGTTACTGGGTAGCTTGGGTCGGCTTGATTCTTCTAACATCAAGCGCTAATGTGAGGTGGAAGACTGTCGACAATCTGACAGGAGGAGATCCCATGGGAGATGGCAAAGCCAAAAGTGTCATTAAACGTGTTTATGTGCCAACACAGGTGCGTGACCTGCCCAACGGTGAGAAGCTGAAGATCCCCGGGCATTACAAAGCACCGCCTACCGATGCCAATAGCGCAATGGATGAATAGCCGCTATTTATGATGCTCAATACAGAAAAGGCAGGCCCTCACGGCCTGCCTTTTTATATCTCTACTGACTAACGCTCGCTATCCCTTGGGGCCAAACAAGAACCAAGCGATTAGCCCGACAAGGGGAAAGACCAGTAGTGCGATGATCCAGAGCAGTTTGGCCAACCCACCGGCCGAGCTTTTAGCGACTTTTACGATGGCCCATACGACGATGACGAGCCAGATCAAACCTAATAAACCGCCGACTTCGATACCCATTGTCACTCCTTGCGTTTAAGCGTCCATGAGCCTTCAGCTAAGCACATGAGTGCGCTTAACACAAACCAGCATTAAGGTTCTGGCAGTCTAAGCACCATCTCTCCGCCACGGATCTCGATGGCTAACTGATTCAGAAAACTCATGCCTAACAGCACCGTATCCCGTTCCATGCCTGGACTGATGGAGCCTTGCACGTTGCTCATGCGTATTCCACCGAGCGAGACTTCTTCCAACTGGGTCAGATTCCCCTCTACGCGCCCGTTGGCCGTATTGAACCAAGCACGCCGCCCTGGCTCCAGACGCAGGCGTTCGGCTAGCTCGCTGGGCACCGCCACATAGGTGGCCCCGGTATCCAACAAAAACGTAACGGGCTCTCCGTTGATACGGCCAGGTGCCTCGAAGTGCCCCGCTCGGTTTCGTTTGAGAGTGACCGGCGCATTGTCGGGAGCGGTATTCATCAGATGTACATTTGGCTGCCACATCTGCTCCAGGCCGCCTTGGATCCACCAAGTGCCCACTGCCATGAGCAGCACCCAGAAGAGCAGCATCATGACGATGCCGCCGCGCTGTGCCCGGCCTGTCATCATCGCTCACCTCGTGGCATTAGACACTTTTCCAGGCCACCGCCGCCTGACGCCCGCGGCGCTCGTTGACGCCTAAGCAGATCAGCATGGCCGCCATGAACAGCCCCACACAAAGAAGAATAGACGCTTGTAGTCCAATTAGCGTTTGCAGTATGCCCAGCATGACGATGCCTAGCACCCCGGCGAGCTTGTTGGCCAACCCCCAGAAGCCGAAAAATTCTGCTGACTTCTCCAGCGGCGAGAAAACACCCACCAGCGCGCGGCTGGCCGACTGGCTGGAGCCCAAGCTCAAACCAGCCAGGCAGCCCACGATTAGAAATACATGCTGCGCTTGCCACTGCCAACCCAACTGCCGATTGAGCCATGCGGTCACTTCGGGGGTCGCCCAGATGGCCACGATAGCAGCCACCCACAGGGCCAGGGTCATTTGGTACGTATGCTTGGCCCCGAGTTTATCCTGCAGAAAGCCAAATCCGATCGCACCAGCAGCAGCGGTGACTTGCACGATGATGAACATGATATTGCGCACGCTCTCATCCCATCCGATGACTTGAGCACCGTAAATGAACGCGAAGGCGATGATGATGTAGACCCCCGCCATGGAAAACAGCAGAGAGACAAGAAAGATGCTCAAATCCTTGAAGGTGCGCAGCTCCTTGAAGGTGCCCACTATTCGCTGCTGAGCGATTTGGCGATAAGAGACACCGTGGGGTTTGGGCACACCGCGCTCTTTTAGCCACAAAAACGTTGGGATGGCAGCCACCAAAAAGAAGCCAGCCGCAAATGGACCCACCCAGCGGATGCGCTCGAAGTTGTCGGCCGTCGCCTCTCCCAGCACGATGAGCGTAAAACCAGCAGCGACTAACCCTCCGATATAGCCCAGTGCCCAGCCAAAGCCAGAAATCTTCCCCAGTGCATCCGGCGGACCCAACTCAGGTAAGAAGGCGGCAATGAACGACTCTCCCATGGAGTAGGCATAGTTGGAGAGCACGATCAATAACAGGCCCAGCACCACGCAGCCAGGCTCGACAAAGTAGAGCATCGCCGTCGTGGCCACCGTTGCCAAATAGCTAAACAGCAGAAAGCGTTTTTTCTCAGCGCGATAATCCATAACGGCACCGCATAGCGGGGCACTGATCACGACCATCAAATAACTGATGGCAAGCGCAAGACTCCATAAAAAGTTGGCGAGCCGATAACCATCGTTGCGTTCGCCCACGATAACCGTGGTAAAGAGTTCGCCAAATACCACGGTAATAATGAGCAGTGTGTAGGCTTGATTAGCAAAATCAAACATGGCCCAGCCGAAAATTTCGCGCCGGGTCGCATAAACAGTGGCATTGGGCATGACGGGGGCAGACGACATATCAGCGCTCTCTTAAAAAGAGCCATAAGAGTATCAGTTCGCCGTATCGCTTCGCTATCCAGTTCGTTAACAGATTAGAGGTGACAGACACACAAAGTTACTCTAACTTTGCTAGATTAAATTAATAACAGGGACGCTATTAGATGGCGCATGGCAACGTTATAAAAAAGCGTTTACTGGCCACCCTTTTTCTACTGCTAGGGTGCGCTGACGTCACCGCCTCTCTTTTTGACGACCGTGTGTTCGCGGACGACTCAACGGTATCCCTGGCATCGCTGACGTTTATCACGGAAGAGTATCCGCCTTACAACTACTTAGACGGGGACCGCTTGATGGGCAGCTCCGTCGAGCTGCTTGAAGCCATGCTGGCCCATGCGGGCTCTCCCCTGGGCAGGGATGACATCCGCTACTACCCTTGGGTACGCGGCTACGAACTCGCCCTGCATCGGCCCAACACCGTCCTGTTTTCCACGACCCGCACGCCGAGCCGAGAATCGCGGTTTCACTGGGTAGGTCCCATCGCGCGAGACCATGTCGTGCTGCTTGCACGTCAGGGAGCGAACATTCGAGTGTCCTCACTGGACGATGCCATCGAACAGGGATTGAGCGTGGCGGTCATACGCGAGGACATTGGTGCCCAAGCCCTAACCGAGGCAGGCTACCCAGAGGCACTGACACGACCAGCCATGGATAA
>Ga0207828_100087_pt1 | contig 123025 bp, 116 predicted proteins | sample TtaePargueraPR_11_FD_187276 | JGI IMG/M metagenome (GOLD analysis project Ga0207828, IMG submission 187276) | Aerobic enrichment media microbial communities from Bioluminiscent Bay, La Parguera, Puerto Rico - Tt and P2 (3) (SPAdes) | ecosystem: Environmental > Aquatic > Marine > Unclassified ... | reverse complement strand
AGCCGGGATCCCGCTTCTTCTCCGCCGCGCCGCCCGGCAAAGCGGGGCCCCGGATCAGGTCCGGGGCGACGAGATGGGGTGAACGGCTTGCCACCCCGGCCTGAGCCGCAGGCCAAAGGCAGTGCTTCGACAGGCTCAGGGCGAACAGGGGTGGGGAATGACAAGGGTCGGTATGGTGCGGGTCGCGCGCCCTCCCCCTGACTCGTCATCCCGGCCCCCGAGCCGGGATCCCGCTCCTGCTCCGCAGCGCCGCCGGCAAAGCGGGGCCCCGGATCAGGTCCGGGGCGACGAGATGGTGTGAACGGCTTCGTGTTCTTTCGGCCGGAGCCGCGGGTGGCGCACCAAGGACGGGCATCAGTCCCGCCTTGTTCTTCCCGACGGAAGCAGCCGCGGAAGCCCCGCAAGGGCACCCAACTCCCGCTCCCCCTGACCCGTCATCCCGGCCCCGAGCCGGGATCCCGCTTCTTCGCCGCAGCGCCGCCCAGCAAGCGGGGCGCCGGATCGGGGGCCGGGGCGACGACATGGTGCGGATGGCGCCGGGCCCGCACGCCAAGGGCAGTGCTTTGACAGACTCAGGGCGAGCGGGTTGGGAAGGTCGCGCGGGCGGAAGCGGCCCTAGCCCTCGGTCGGGGTCACGTTGCGCTTCTGGATCAGCCATTCGCCGTCGACCCGGACGACGTCGTCGACCCCGCGGCCCTGGGCGAGCAGGTTCGGGGTCGCGCCGCCGGGGGAGCCGGCGGTGACGGTCTGCCAGTAGTAATGGACCCGGGCATGGTCGCGGCTGACGAATTCGATCGTCTGGTTGGACATCACGTGATGGAGGTCCGGCGCCGGCTCCGACCGCTCGGCGCGCGACTGCTTCATGCCGGCGACGAATTCCTTCAGCGCCGCACGGCCCTGGACCTGGCCGAAGGCGCCGTTCTCGGTGAAGACCGCAGCATAGGCGTCCGGATTCCAGCTGTCGATCGCGCGGACATAGCGCCACATCAGCGCCTCGATCGCAGCGCGGTCCTGCTCGCGCAGCAGCGCCTCGTCGACGCTGCCCTTGAGCGCGGGCTGCCAGGCGGGCAGCGTGGCCGGATCCCAGTGCTCGTCGGCCTTGCCGTCGACGAAGGTCCAGGTGTCGAACCAGGTGGTGGTGTAGGTCTTGGAAGGGTCGCCCGGCCAGGGCAGCGTGCGCACGGCCAGCACGGTCACCTCGTCACCTTCGGCCTGGACCGAGACCACCGGGCTGGTCAGCTTGTCGCAGGTCGCCGTCGGCTGGCGCTTGGCGACATTGACGAAGTAATTGACCACCCCTTCGAGGCCCGAGGCGGCCAGCGGGTTGTGCTGGATATAGCGCTCGGTCAGCCATTCGCCGGCGCGGCTCCACTGGTTGCACTGGAGCAGTTCGCGCATGATGTGCAGCGCGGCCTGCTTGTTGCGGTGGAGCCTGGGATCGCTGCTGGTGAAGAGAGATTCGGGATCGGGATGGGCTACCACCGGATCGTGCAGCGGGCGCATCTGCGCCGCGGCGGGCATGGCCGCAAGCGCACTGGCGCCGAGCAGCGTGGCGGCAAGAAACGGGCGTAAAGTCTTCATCGGATAATCCTCCCCTGAGGCGGCGCTACGCTGGCGCCGCGATTCCCTTGCCGGGGATATCAGCACGACTTGCCGCCCGAGCCAAGGGGTCTGCCCGTAACCATTTGTCGCAGGCCGGTCCGGAGACTTGCCCGGGCCGGCCGCACGGTTCAGCTCTTGCCGAAGAAGCCCTTGGCCATGTCGGCGATGTCGTCGAGCGGGTTGCCGTCGCCGTCGCGGTCGAGCAGCTTCGCGATGCTTGCCGGGTCGCGCTGGATCGCCGCCGCGAATTCCATCAGCGAGCCCTCGCCGCCGATCTGCTCGACGATCTGGCCGAGCGTGCCGGTCGGCAGGCCGGTCTTGGCCGAGGCCGCCTCGAGCGTATCGCCTTCGAGCTGGTGCGCATGGCCGAGCGCGGCGATCGCCTTTTCCGCCATCGCCGGGTCGATCCCGATCTTGCTGGCGAGATTGGCGACATCGTCGGGTGCGCCGCCGATATTCTTCAGGATTTCGTCGAACATACTCATGGCGCTTCTCCTCTTGTGTCCCCTGCCCGTTGGACAGGATGCCAAGCCGGCGCCTTGGCGCAAGTCATAATTCGGGCGGAGGCGCGGAAACAGGGCATGAAAAAGGCTCCTGCATGTCTCGCGGAGGCGGGATGCAGGAGCCTCTCCTCGCTGTCCCCGCCGTCGCGGGGCAGCGAAAGCCGTTGTCTTACGCGACCGGCGCGGCCTGACGCACGCCCTCGTCGACATGGTCGGCGAACTGGCGGAAGTTCTCCACGAAGAGTTCGACCAGCTTGCCGGCGGTTTCGTCATATTCGGCCGGATTGGCCCAGGTCGAACGCGGATCGAGAATCGACGTGTCGACCCCCGGCACCGCGACCGGGACCTCGAAGCCGAAATTGGGATCCTTGCGGAATTCGGCACTGTTGAGCGAACCGTCGAGCGCGGCGTTGAGCAGCGCGCGGGTTTCCTTGATCGGCATGCGGTGGCCGGTGCCGTACTTGCCGCCGGTCCAGCCGGTGTTGACCAGCCAGCAGGTGACATTGCCCTTGGCGATCCGCTCCTTGAGCAGATTGCCGTAGACGCTCGGGTGGCGCGGCATGAAGGGGGCGCCGAAGCAGGTCGAGAAGGTCGCTTCCGGTTCGGTCACGCCGATCTCGGTCCCGGCAACCTTGGCGGTGTAGCCCGAGAGGAAGTAATACATCGCCTGGTCGGCGGTCAGCCGCGCGATCGGGGGCAGAACGCCGAAGGCATCGGCGGTCAGCATGATCACATTGGCCGGCACCGGGCCGAGATTCTCGTCCGAGCTGTTCGGGATGAAATCGATCGGATAGGCGCCACGGCTGTTCTCGGCGAGGCTGGCGTCGTCGAAATCGAGTTCGCGGGTCTCCTCGTCCATCACCACGTTTTCGAGCACGGTGCCGAACATGCGGCTGGTGGCGTAGATTTCCGGCTCGGCGTCGGCCGAGAGGCGGATCATCTTGGCGTAGCAGCCGCCTTCGAAATTGAACACGGCGGTGTCCGACCAGCCATGCTCGTCATCGCCGATCAGCGTGCGGCTGGCATCGGCCGAAAGCGTGGTCTTGCCGGTGCCCGAGAGGCCGAAGAAGACCGCGCTCTTGCCGTCGGGGCCGATATTGGCCGAGCAGTGCATCGGCATCACGCCCTTGGCGGGCAGCAGGTAGTTGAGGATGCCGAAGACGCTCTTCTTCATCTCGCCGGCATAGGCGGTGCCGCCGATCAGGATCAGCTTTTCCGACAAATTGACCGCGACCACCGTCTCGCTGCGGCAGCCATGACGCTCGGGATCGGCCTGGAAGCTCGGCAGGTCGATGATCGTGTATTCGGGCACGAAGCCGTCGAGCTCGTCCGCACTCGGACGCACCAGCAGGGTGCGGATGAAGAGATTGTGCCAGGCCAGCTCGTTGATGACGCGGACGTTGACCCGGTGGTCCTTCTGCGAACCGCCGAACAGGTCGGCGACATAGAGCTTGTCCTTCTGCCCCAGCGCGGCGAGGAAATCCTCCTTGAGATTGGCGAAATGCTCGGGGCTCATGCCGCGGTTGACATCGCCCCACCACACGGTGTGCTCGGTCACGCCGTCACGGACGATGAACTTGTCCTTGGCGCTGCGGCCGGTGTGGCGGCCGGTTTCGACCACCAGCGGGCCATGCTTGGCCAGCCGGCCCTCGCCATTGGCGAGCGCGTGCTCGACCAGCGCGGCGGTGCCGAGATTGGGATGGACCGCAGCATTGGTGGCAATGCCCTGGTTCGCGAGCGGGTGAGAAAGCGGGGCCGTCAAGATCCTCTCCATATGTGGCGCGATGGCCCGGCCCTCGGGGCACGGGTCCGGTACGGGTAGACGAGTGGGCGCATAGTGGCAGCAACCCCGAACGTCAATTTTTGCTGTTTGTACAAGCGACGCCCCGTGATGGCGAAGCGATTTGCGGCATACCGGGTGCGGCTGTCCCGCGCCGCGATTGTCACCCGCGGCGCGACAGGCTAGTCCTGCCGGCATCCCGTCCGCCAGCAGCGAAAGGCCAGGAACAAGCCGCATGATGCCCGAGCCGACCAGCGAGACGGTCTCCGCCGCCGGCGCCCCTGCCCAGCAGGTGGTCGCGCTGGTCGACGACGACCGCAACATCCTCACCACGCTGTCGATCGCGCTGCAGGCCGAAGGCTTCGCCACGCGCGTCTATTCGGACGGGGATTCGGCGCTCAAGGCACTGACCGAGAACCCGCCCGACCTGGCCGTGTTCGACATCAAGATGCCGCGGATGGACGGGATGGAACTGCTGCGCCGGCTGCGCGAAACCTCCGACCTGCCGGTGATCTTCCTCACCAGCAAGGACGAGGAGCAGGACGAGGAAGCCGGCCTTGCCATGGGCGCGGACGACTATATCGCCAAGCCTTTCAGCCAGCGCCTGCTGCTGGCGCGGATCCGCGCGATCCTGCGGCGGGCAGCGCCGGTGCCGGAAGACACGGACATCGCCCCGCCCGAGCCGGGCGCCGGCCTGCTCGCGCGCGGGCGGCTGTGCATGGACCCGGCCCGCCACCAGGTCACCTGGGACGGGCGGCCGGTCTCGCTGACGGTGACCGAATTCCTGATCCTCGAGGCACTCGCCCAGCGCCCGGGCGTGATCAAGAGCCGCAACCAGCTGATGGATGCGGCCTATCCCGACGACGTCTTCGTCGACGACCGCACGGTCGACAGCCACATCAAGCGCATGCGCCGCAAGTTCCGCGCGGTGGACGACAGCTTCGGCGCGATCGAGACGCTCTACGGCGCGGGCTACAGCTTCGGCGATGGATGAGTCCTCCCCCGCCGGCCGCATCGGCGAACGGCTCGAGAAGCTCGCCTGGTCGCGCCGGCTCTCGCTCACCGCCAAGATCCTCGGGGTCAACCTGCTGCCGCTGCTGATGCTGGGCGGCGGGATCTTCTACCTCGACACCTATCGCAAGCAATTGCTCGACGAGCGCTATCGCCTGGCCCGGATCGAGGCGCAGATCACCGCCGAGGCGCTCGCCGGGGCAACGCGCCAGCGGCAGGAGGCGCTTCTGGTCCAGATCGGCAAGGAACAGCGCATCCGCCTGCGCATGTACGATGCCGAGGGGAGGCTGTGGGCCGACAGTTTCGCGCTCGACACCCCCGCCTTCAGCTTCGACGTGATCGGCGACGAGACCTGGAGCGAGGATTTCGCCCGCATGCTCGACCGCGGGGTCGACTGGGTGGTCGGGGCGGAACCGATCCCCGACTATGTCGAGCCGGCAGAGACCGAGGCCGACGAATGGCCCGAACTGGCCCGCGCGCGCGAGGAGCGGCGGACCACGATCCAGCTGCGCGACGCGCCCGACGGCACGCCGGTGATCAACGCCGCCGCCCCGGTCGGGCTGATGGGCGCCACCCTGCTGACCACGCGCAACGCGGTCGACATCACCAATTCGGTCCGCAGCGCGCGTTCCACGCTGGTCGGCTTCGTCGGTTTCGCCCTGCTGATCTCGGTCCTGCTCTCGCTCTACATGGCACGCACGATCGTCCGCCCGCTGCAATTGCTGGCCCGCGCGGCGATTCGCGTGCGGCTCGGGCGCGAGCGCGAGGTCGAGGTCCCGCGCCTGCCCGAACGCAAGGACGAGATCGGCCTGCTCGCGCGCGCCGTCTCCGACATGACCCAGGCGCTGCGGCAGCGGATCGACGCGGTCGAGAGCTTCGCCGCCGATGTCGCGCACGAACTCAAGAACCCGCTCGCCAGCCTGCGCAGCGCGCTCGATTCGATGAGCGCGGTCGAGGATCCCGAACTGCGCCGCCAACTGACCGATATCGCCCGCCACGACGTGCGCCGGATCGACCGGCTGGTGACCGAGATTGCCGACGCCAGCCGGATCGACGCCGAACTCAGCCGCGCCGTCTTCCAGTCGGTCGATCTCGCCGCGCTGGTCGGCAATGCGGTGCAGGCGCGCGCGAAACTCTCCGGCGAGGGACCCGACATCGCGGTCTCCTTCGCCGGCAACGCCCCGGCCATGGCCTGGGGCGAGCCCTTCCGGCTCGAGCGGGTGGTCGAGAACCTGCTCGACAACGCGGTATCCTTCTCCCCGCCGGACGGACGCATCGAGGTGCTGGTCGCGCGCGAGCGCAGCGCGATCCGGGTCACGGTCTGCGACCAGGGGCCCGGCGTGCCCGAGGAGGAGCGCGAGAAGATCTTCGCCCGTTTCCATTCGCTGCGCCCGGCGGCGGAGGAATTCGGCGATCACAGCGGGCTCGGCCTCGCGATCGCGCGGACCATCGCGCAGGCGCATGACGGCTCGCTCACCGTGCGCGAGCGCGAGGACGGCGCACAGGGTGCCTGCTTCGTGCTCGAACTGCCGGCGGCCGGGGCGCGGTGAGCGCCGTCCTGCACCAGGCCGGCTGCGTCGCCATCGGCGGGCGCGGCCTGCTGATCGAAGGCCCGCCCGGCAGCGGCAAGTCGAGCCTTGCGCTGGCCCTGATCGACCGCGGGGCCGAACTGGTCGGCGACGACGGAGTGCTGCTCGCCGCGCGCGCGGGGAAGCTGTGGGCCGATCCCCCGCCGAATACCGCCGGGCTGCTCGAGATCCGCAATGTCGGGCTGGCGTCGCTGCCCGCCGTTTCCGCCCCGGTCCGCCTCGTCCTCCGGCTCGATCCGGCGGCCGAACGCTTCGTCGAGCAGGCCGAAACGCACCACGTGTCCGGCGTCGGAATACCGCTGATCCGGCTCTGGCCCGGCAGCCCGGTCCTGGCGCTGCGCGCCGAATGGGCGCTGCGCCTTCACGGCCTCGCCTGACTGTCCCGAAGCGGCAAACTCCCCGTCGCCCCCTTCCCTTCCGCCGCGCAGGAGCGCACAGCGGGCGCAGCTATGAGCGACGATTCGGCAGACGACAGGCAGCGCATCCTGCTGGTGACCGGCATGCTCGGCGCCGGCAAGACGACCGCGCTGCGCGAACTGGAAGACCTCGGCTGGGAAACGATCGACAATTTCCCGGTCCGCCTGCTCGACCGCCTGCTCGCCGGTGGCGAGGAGGCGCGCAAGGGCGAACGGCCCGCCCCGCTTGCGATCGGCTTCGACGCCCGAACGCGCGGCTTCGTCCCCGACGACATCATGGCGCAGGTCCGCCAGCTGACCGAGCGCGAGGACCTCGTCCTGACCACGCTGTTCCTCGATTGCGGCGGGCAGGAGCTCGAACGGCGCTACAACGAGACCCGCCGCCGCCACCCGCTCGCCGGCGACATGCCGGTCAGCGCGGGGATCGCGCAGGAGCGCGAATTGCTCGAACCGCTGCGGCGCTGGGCCGACATGGTCATCGTCACCACCGATTATTCAACCAAGCTGCTGCAGGAGGCGATCCGCGAACGCTTCGCCACCGGGACCGGACAGGGACTGACCGTGACGGTCAGCTCCTTCGGCTTCGCCCGCGGCATGCCGCCGGTGGCCGACCTCGTCTTCGACATGCGCTTCCTCGACAATCCGCACTGGGTGGCCGAACTCAGGGAGCAGACCGGGCTCGACCGGCCGGTCGGGGACCATATCCTGGCCGACCCGGCCTGGAAGGAAAGCTACCCCCGCATCCGCGACCTGATCCTCGAACTGCTCCCGCGCTACACCGCCCAGGGCAAGAGCTACGTCAATATCGCCTTCGGCTGTACCGGGGGCCGCCACCGCTCGGTCTTCACCGCGGAGCAGGTCGCGAAGGCCTTGCACGAGGCCGGCTTTTCGCCCACTGTGCTGCACCGCAACCTTGGTTCACGCGCTGCCGAAATGATAGAAGGGCCGCAACAGCCGTGAATTCACGCCAAGCTTCAACGCCTTGCCTTGCGGCTCTCCAATGTGAAAGCTGTTACCCCGCATGATTGGCATGATCCTGGTCACCCATGGCCGTCTGGCCGAGGAATTCGTCCATGCGATGGAGCATGTGGTTGGCCGCCAGGACAATGTCGCCACCATCTGCATCGGCCCCAATGACGACATCGAGGCGCGCCGCAAGGAAATCGCCCGCGCGATCGGCGAGGTCGATTCGGGCAATGGCGTGGTGGTGCTGACCGACCTGTTCGGCGGGACCCCGTCGAATCTCGCCATTTCGCTGATGGAAGCCGGCAAGGTCGAGGTGATCGCGGGGATCAACCTGCCGATGCTGATCCGCCTCGCCGTGGCGCGCAAGACCATGGGCGTGGTCGAGGCCGCCCGCGCGGCGCGCGATGCGGGCAGGAATTACATCACCGTCGCGTCCGAATATCTGGAACAAGAGGTATAGGGGCCGAAGCGACAGGGCGCTGTCAGGGAGAGGAGGCGCAAGCGAATGACCAGTGCGAGCCAGTCGGTGGAGATCGTCAATCAGCGCGGACTGCACGCGCGGGCGAGCGCGAAGTTCGTCAATGCGGTCGCCAAGCTTCCCGGCGAAACCCAGGTCTGGGTCGCCAAGGACGGCAACCGCGTGGCCGGCCATTCGATCCTCGGCCTGATGATGCTCGGCGCGGCACGCGGCGACACCGTCGAGGTGATCGTGGCCGGCGAGGACGCCGAGGCCAAGCTGACCAAGCTGGTCGGGCTGATGCTGGACGGCTTCGGCGAAGACTGAGCCTGTCGCTCGACATTTGCCCCCGGCAATGCTCTAGCCGCGCCATGCGCCGCACCATCACCGGATTCTCCAACCCGACGGTCAAATACCTCCGTTCGTTGCGCGAGAAGAAGCACCGCAAGCGCGAGGGCAAGTTTCTCGCCGAAGGACTGCGGCTGCTCACCGATGCGCGGGCCTGCGGGCACCTGCCCGAAGTGCTGGTCATGGCCGAGGCGCGCGATCCGCATCCGCTGCTGGCCGAACTGGAGGCTGCGGTCGTTGCGGCCGGCGGCGAAGTGATCGAGACCCCGGCCGAGATCCTGGCCAAGATCACCGGCAAGGACAATCCCCAGGCCGTCGCCGGCGTCTTCGGCGAATTCGACACTGCGCTCGCCGCGCTCGACCGCGACGCCGCGAAGATCTGGCTGGTCGCTCAGGCGCTGCGCGACCCGGGCAATCTCGGGACCATGCTGCGCACCGGCGACGCGGTCGGCGCGGGCGGGCTGATCCTGCTCGACGATTGCGCCGATCCCTTCTCGGTCGAGGCGGTCCGCGCGAGCATGGGGGCGGTCTTCACCCAGCGCATCGCCCAGGCGCGGTGGGAGGAATTCGAACCCTGGCTGCGCAGCGGCCCCGGCCAGCTGGTCGCCGCCAGCCTGCGCGAGGCGCAGCCCTATCGCGGCGCACCCTATGCCGCGCCCTGCTTCCTCCTCGTCGGCAATGAATCGCGCGGGCTGCCGGAAGAATACGAAATGGCCTGCGACCTGCGCGTGACCATGCCGATGAAGGGCCGGGCGGACAGCCTCAACGCGGCGGTGGCCGCCGCGGTGCTGGCCTATGAAGTGCTCGACGCGTTCGGCGGGTGAGCGGCGAATCGTCCATTGCCGGTTCAGGCGGCCCGCCCTATCCTGCCCTGCATGACCAAGCTCGCGACGACTCTTGTCCTTCCCGCCCTGCTGCTGGCCGGCTGCATGACCACCGCTGACGCCGGTTCCGGCGGGGTGACCCGCGCCCAGCTGGTCGGGACCGGCTGGAGCCTCCAGGCGCTCGACGGCGCGCCCGCCGCCTCGGACAAGGCCGGGCTGCAATTCCGCGAGGACCGCATCGGCATGACCGCCGGCTGCAACGGGCTGGGCGGCGAATGGGCGCTCGAAGCCGGGCGGTTGATCGGCGGGCCCTACATGTCGACCCAGATGTTCTGCGACGGGCTGATGGAGCAGGAACGCGCGCTGGCCGCCCTGCTCGCCGAAAAGCCGCAAGTGGCCATGCAGGGCGACGTGCTGGTGCTGGCCGGCGAGACCCATCGCGCCGAATTCCGTCCCGGGCCGCCTCCCGCCGATTGACCTTGGCCGGCGCGGCTTCCTAGAAGGCCCGGAAACCGTTCGGGAGAAAGACCATTTCCATTCGCAAACTGCCGCTGCTCGGCCTCGCCTTCGCCCTTACCACCCTGCCCGCCGCGGCGCAGGCGCCCGAGCTGATGGCGCAGGCCTGGAGCGTGAACCACGCTTCCTCGCACCTCGGCTTCACCGGCAGTTACCAGGGCAGCGGCTTTTCGGGCCAGTTCGGCAGCTGGGACGCCGCGATCCATTTCGATCCCGCCAATCTCGCCGCGAGCATGGCCGAAGTGACGATCGACATGGCCAGCGTCGACACCTCCGACGGCGGGCGCGACGGTTCGCTGGTCGGGCCCGATTTCTTCGCGGTCGCGATGTTCCCCGAGGCGGTGTTCCGGACCCGGAGCATCACCCCCGGCGAGGGCGAAGGCCAGTACCTCGCCGAGGGAACGCTGACGATCCGCGACGTCTCGCAGCCCGTCACTCTGCCCTTCACCCTCAAGTTCAGCGGCGAGCGCGCGCTGATGACCGGCACGCTCGAACTCGACCGCAGCGATTACGGCGTCGGCCAGGGCGCCTGGGCCGACGACAAGAGCGTGGCCTACGGCGTGAAGGTCGATATCCGCCTGGTGGCCGAAAAGGCCGGCTGATCAGTCGCCCGCGATCAGGGCGGTCAGCTTCCAGCTGCCGTCGACGCGGTTCGCCAGCGCGCGGTAGTCGAGCGCGAAGCGCAGCGCGCCGCTCGCGACATAGCCCTCGGTAGTCCCGTCGGGCGCGCGGACCAGCATGTAGCCTTCGGTCTCGGGCGCGTCGGCGACCTGCAGCACGGCGGACCACGAGAGACGTTCGAGCACTTCGGCATCGGCCTGCGGCGCGGCGCGCAGCGGGACCTCCGCGCCGGCGACCATCAGGGTCTCAAAAGGATCGCGCCCGCCGAGATCCTGCGCGAAATACCACGGCAGGGTCAACATTGACCCTTCGGGCGCGGCGGCGCAGCCGAGCGGGAGGATCGCTTCGAGCTGCTCCCACAGGAGATAATCCGGATCGTCGAGCCGGGCACGCAGCAAGTCGTGGCCCGCCCCGCCGCCGAAATCGAGCCGGATCGCAGGGTCAGCCAGTGCCAGCAGCGCCTCGGCATCGCGGGCAAGCACAGCATTGGCCAGCGCGAGGCGGAATTCGTCCGCGCCCGCGATACCGGAACAATCGTCGCGAGGGGCAAAGGGACCCGTGGCCCCCTCATGGCGCGCGAGCAGGGCTGCGGCCGGATCGGCGGCGGGGGTTTCCGTTTCCGGCGTGGTGCTTTCGCCCGACCCGCAGGCCGCCAGCGCCAAGGTCAGTCCAACGAACATACGCTTCATTCGGCCGTCTCCCTATCCGTGGCCGGCTCATCGAGCCGGGCGGCGTCTTCGACGCCGTAACGCGGGGCGCCTTCGACCAGCGGTATATCTTCGATCTCGCGGCCAATCTCCAGCCCTTTTTCCGCCATCCGCCGGCCCGAGGACAGCACGTTGCGCTCGAAGCTGCCGACGAACTTGTTGTAATTGGCGACCGCACTCTCGAGCCCGCCGCCGACCCGCTTCATGTGCTCGGCCGCCACCCGCAGACGGTCGTAGAGTTCGGCGCCCATGCGGCCGATCTCCTGCGCCTCGGCGGCCATGCGGTCCTGCCGCCAGACCTGCGCCACCGTGCGGGCAATGGCGACGAGATTGGTCGGGGTCGCCAGCAGCACGCCGTTCTTGAACGCGAAGTCCCACAGTTCCGGATCGGCCTCCAGCGCGGCGGCGACGAAATGCTCGCCCGGCACGAACATCACCACGTAGTCGGGCGCCTCCTCGAACTGGCTCTGGTAGCTCTTGGCGCCGAGTTGCTGGACATGGGTGCGCATCGACTTGGCGTGGAGATCGAGCTGGCGCTTGCGCTCGCCCTCGTCATCGGCCTCGAAGGCGGCCTGGTAGGCGTTGAGCGAGACCTTGGCGTCGATCACCAGCTTCTTCTGTCCCGGAACATGCACGATCGCATCGGGCCGCAGCCGCCCGCCTTCGGTCTCGATCGAATGCTCGAGCGCGAAATCGGTGTGCTGCGACAGGCCGCATTGCTCGAGCACGTTCTGCAGCGCCCGCTCGCCCCAGCGCCCGCGCGCCTTGGGGGCATTGGTCAGCGAATTGCCGAGCCGCTGCGCCTCGCGCCGGACCTCTTCCTGCCCCGCGCGCATGCTCTCGATCAGCCCGGTCAGCTGGCCGAAGGCGTTGACCCGCCTGGCTTCGAGCTCGCTCACCTGCTGCTCATAGCTCTGCAGCCGCTCGCTGACCGGCTTGAGCAGGCTGGCGACGGCTTCCTTGTTCGCCCGCTCGGCATTGCCGAGCCGCTCGCTCGCCGCCTTGAGGAATTCCTCCTGCGCCTTCGACAGCACTTCGCCGCCGGTCGCCTTGAACTGGGCCAGCAATTCCTCGCGCGCCTCCCTCATCAGGGCGATCTGCTTGTCGAAATTGGCGGCATTGGCCGTCAGCGTGGCCAGTTCGACCCGCGCCTGGCCGAGTTCGGCCACCGCCCGCCTGAACTCCTCCTCCTTCGCGCGAAGTGCCGCCTCCTGCTCCTCCGCCTCGGCCCGGGCCTGCGCATCGCGCTCCCCATGGCGCGCCTTCCACTCGGCGACCGGGCGCGAGCCGGCCCACCAGCCCAGGACGGCGCCGAGCAGCAGGGCGAGAATGACAAGGATAACGGTATAGAGGGGGGGCATCAGGATTTCCGCGATCGAGAACGAAGCAGGAACCTAAACGCCGCGGACAAAGCAGGCAAGGCCGCAGGCGCAACCTTCCACCGCCGCATCGCCCTGATCGGGCAAGATTCCACCTTGAGGAATCCTCTGCAGATTGTATGTGATACAAACTAATTTCAGATTCGCGAAAACTTCGCGTTGATGAAAAGTTCACGCGGGTCGGCCCTCCCCCCGATTGCACGGTGGGCCGCTTCGCAAGGCACATGAGAGCGAGGACCTGAACGATGCCCACCGATATCGAAATCGCCCGCCAGGCGACGCTGATCCCGATCACCGAAGTCGCCAAGAACGCCGGCATTCCCGATGACGCGCTGATCCCTTACGGCAAGTACAAGGCCAAGGTCGACACCAGTGCCCTGCCGCCGAAGGAAAGCGGCAAGCTGATCCTCGTCACCGCGATCAACCCGACCCCGGCCGGCGAAGGCAAGACCACCACCTCGGTCGGCCTGTCGGACGCGCTCCACCGCATCGGCAAGAAGACCATGCTGTGCCTGCGCGAACCGAGCCTCGGGCCCTGCTTCGGCGTCAAGGGCGGCGGCGCCGGCGGCGGCAAGAGCCAGGTCATGCCGATGGACGAGATCAACCTGCACTTCACGGGTGACTTCCACGCCATCACCTCGGCCCACAACCTGCTGTCGGCCATGATCGACAACCACATCTACTGGGGCAACAGCCTCGAAATCGACCTGCGCCGCGTCACCTGGCGCCGCGTGCTCGACATGAACGACCGCGCGCTGCGCGAGATCGTCGGCCCGCTCGGCGGCGTCTCCAACGGCTTCCCGCGCGAAACCGGCTTCGACATCACCGTGGCCTCCGAAATCATGGCGATCCTCTGCCTCGCCTCGGACCTCACCGACCTGCAGAAGCGCCTCGGCGACATCATCATCGGCTACCGCCGTGACCGCACGCCGGTGTTCTGCCGCGACATCAAGGCCGACCCGGCCATGACCGTGCTGCTCAAGGACGCGATCCTGCCCAACCTGGTGCAGACGCTCGAAAACAAGCCGGCCTTCCTCCATGGCGGCCCCTTCGCCAATATCGCGCATGGCTGCAACTCGGTGATCGCCACCAAGACCGCGCTGCGCATGGCCGATTACGTCGTGACCGAAGCCGGCTTCGGTGCCGACCTCGGCGCGGAGAAGTTCATGGACATCAAGTGCCGCATGGCCGGCCTCAAGCCCGACGCCATCGTGCTGGTGGCCACCGTGCGCTCGCTCAAGATGAACGGCGGCGTGCCCAAGGCCCAGCTGACCGAAGGCGAGAACGTCGAAGCGGTGCGCGCGGGTTCGGTGAACCTCAAGCGCCATATCGAGAACGTGAAGAAGTTCGGCATCACCCCGACCATCGCGATCAACCACTTCTACCTCGACACCGACGCCGAAATCGCGGTGATCAAGGAAATGGCCGAAAGCTACGGCGCCGATGCCGTGATCTGCAAGCACTGGGCCGAAGGCGGTGCGGGAGCCGAGGAACTGGCGCAGATCGTCGCCGCCAAGGCCGATGCCGGCGCGCCCGATTTCAACCAGCTCTACCCCAGCGACATGCCGCTGGCCGAGAAGATCGAAACCGTCGCCACGGAAATCTACCGCGCCGGTTCGGTCGCGATCCCGGCCGGCGTGCGCAAGCAGCTCAAGCAGTGGGAAGAGATGGGCTACGGCTCCTACCCGGTCTGCATGGCCAAGACGCAGTACAGCTTCTCGACCGACCCGACCAAGCTCGGCGCACCGGAAGACCACGAAATCGCCATCCGCGAAGTGCGTCTCTCGGCCGGGGCCGGCTTCGTCGTCGCCATTGCCGGCGACATCATGACCATGCCGGGCCTGCCCAAGGTCCCCAGCGCCGAGGCCATCCACCTCGACGAAAACGGCCAGATCGAAGGTCTGTTCTAAGCGATTGCGCCGCCGCGGCCCGGCCGCGCGGCGCGACTGGGAGGAGCCCGCCCGGAGCGATCCGGGCGGGCTTTTTCGTGCGCGCACCTCCCCTTCCCTGGGAACCCGAAGCCCCTTGCCGCCCCGGCGAATTTCCTTGCAATTCCGGCGATCCTGGCCTAATCGCGCGCCCGTTCGAGGGGCCCGGTGCCCGCGAGCCAGGTGAGCGGGACCGCGCAAGAACGGTCTTTCCAGTGACAGCGCCGATCCCCCGTGCGGGCAGGTCCCGCGCATCGCCGCTATGCTGCACCCGGTCCGCCGATCCGGCTCCCGAGAATGTCCGCAAAGGCACCCGGCCCTGCGGACAGTCTGGCCAGAAAGACCAGCGGAACCAACCGCTTGGCCGGAAAAACGTGTTTAGGAACTTAACTTTATGGCCACTTCGGCAAATCCGACCCGCGCTGATTTCGAAGCGCTCCTCAACGAACAACTCGGCGATGCAGCCGACGGCGGCTTCGAAGGCCGCGTCGTCAAGGGCACCGTCACCGCGATCGAGAACGACAAGGCGGTGATCGATGTCGGCCTCAAGAGCGAAGGCCGCGTCCGCCTCAGCGAATTCGCCGCCCCCGGCCAGTCGCACGGCCTCTCCGTCGGTGACGAAGTCGAAGTCTTCGTCGACCGCGTCGAGAATGCCGAAGGCGAAGCCATGCTCAGCCGCGACCGCGCCCGCCGCGAAGCCGCCTGGGACAAGCTCGAAAGCGAATTCGGCGAAGGCAAGCGCGTCGACGGCGTGATCTTCGGCCGTGTCAAGGGCGGCTTCACCGTCGATCTCGACGGCGCCGTGGCCTTCCTGCCCGGCTCGCAGGTCGATATCCGCCCGGTGCGCGACGTTGCCCCGCTGATGGATATCCCGCAGCCGTTCCAGATCCTCAAGATGGACCGCCGCCGCGGCAATATCGTCGTTTCGCGCCGTGCGGTTCTGGAAGAAACCCGCGCCGAACAGCGCAGCGAGCTGATCGACAAGCTGGCCGAAGGCCAGGTGATCGACGGCGTCGTGAAGAACATCACCGACTACGGTGCCTTCGTCGACCTCGGCGGCATCGACGGCCTGCTCCATGTCACCGACATGAGCTACAAGCGCGTCAACCACCCGAGCGAAGTGATCAACATCGGTGACACCGTCACCGTCCAGATCGTCCGCATCAACGCCGACACGCAGCGCATCAGCCTCGGCATGAAGCAGCTTGAAAGCGACCCGTGGGACGGCGTCTCGGCCAAGTATCCGATCGGCAGCAAGTTCACCGGCACGGTGACCAACATCACCGAATACGGCGCCTTCGTCGAACTCGAAGCCGGCATCGAAGGCCTGGTCCACGTTTCCGAAATGAGCTGGACCAAGAAGAACGTCCACCCGGGCAAGATCGTCTCGACCTCGCAGGAAGTCGAAGTGATCGTGCTCGAAGTCGATGCCGACAAGCGCCGCATCAGCCTCGGCCTCAAGCAGGCCCAGCGCAATCCGTGGGAAGAATTCGCCGAACGCCACCCGGTTGGCAGCGAAGTCGAGGGCGAAGTCAAGAACGCCACCGAATTCGGCCTGTTCATCGGCCTCGACGGCGACGTCGACGGCATGGTCCACATGTCCGACATCGCCTGGGGCATCTCGGGTGAAGACGCCCTCGCGCTCCACCGCAAGGGCGAGCAGGTCAAGGCGATCGTGCTCGACGTCGATGTCGACAAGGAACGCATCAGCCTCGGCATGAAGCAGCTCGAAAAGGGCGCCCCGGTTGCCGGTGCGGCCAGCGCGGGCGGCCTGAAGAAGAACGAAGTCGTCACCGTCACCGTGCTCGAAGTCCGCGATGGCGGCCTCGAAGTGCAGGTCGGCGAAGACGGCGCGACCGGCTTCATCAAGCGCTCGGACCTCGGCCGCGACCGCGACGAGCAGCGTCCGGACCGCTTCCAGGTCGGCCAGAAGCTCGACGCCATGATCACCGGCTTCGACCGTTCGAAGAAGCCGAACTTCTCGATCAAGGCTCGCCAGATCTCGGAAGAGAAGCAGGCGGTCGAGCAATACGGTTCGTCGGATTCGGGTGCCTCGCTCGGCGACATCCTCGGCGAAGCGCTCAAGAACAAGGACAATTAAGTCCTTCACCCCGCCCGCCGCGGGCTCCGCGAGGAGCCGCGGCGGCAGGGACAGAGATCGGCCCGCCGTCCCTCCGGGGATCGGCGGGCTTTTCTATGGCCGCGCCCCAGCCTAGGATTGCGCGAGAACTGCCCCAATCCAAGCCCCGGACCCAGCCCATGCCCGCTCTCGAAATCCACCAATTCCCCTGCCTGTCCGACAATTACGGCTTCCTGATCCACGATCCGGACAGCGGCGAGACCGCCTGCATCGACACGCCCGACGCCGCGGAATATCTCCGCCAGGCCGAGACCAGGGGCTGGAGCATCACCCAGATCTGGAACACCCACTGGCATGCCGACCACGCCGGCGGGAACGAGGAGCTCAAGCGTGCGACCGGCTGCCTTGTGACCGCCCCGGCGGGGGATGCCGCGAAGATAGCGGCGGTCGACCGCACCGTGAGCCAGGGCGACCGCGTCTCGCTCGGCGCCTTCAGTGCCGAGGTGATCGACGTCGGCGGACACACGCTGGGCCATATCGCCTACCACCTGCCGCAGGCACGGGTCGCCTTTGTCGGAGATTCGCTCTTCGCGCTCGGCTGCGGGCGGATGTTCGAGGGCACGCCGCCGCAATTCTGGGCCAGCCTCTCGCGGCTCAAGGCGCTCCCGCCCGAGACCGTGCTTTATTGCGCGCATGAATACACGGCGGCGAATGCGAAATTCGCGCTCCATGCCGATCCGGACAATCAAGCGCTGGCCGCCTATGCCGACGAAATCGCCGGCAAGCGCGCGCGCGGCGAATGGACCGTGCCGACGAAGCTCGAACGCGAACTCGCCACCAACCCCTTCCTGCGCGCCGATACGCCGGAATTGCAGGCCCGCTGGGGCGGCAGCGAGGCGTCGGAGACCTTCGCCGCGCTGAGGGCCGCCAAGGACGGCTTCTGACCCGCCCGGCGGCCTGTCGGTTCTCTCAGTAGGCTGCGGTGAAGCGCGCCCGGCTGTGGGCGTGGTTCTCGAGCTCGTCGACCATGGCGATGGCATAGTCGGCATAGCTGATGTTGCTCTGCCCCTCGGCATCGGTGACCAGCTCGTCACCGCCCAGGCGGACACTGCCCGGTCCCTTCCGCTCGCCGACGAAGATGTTCATCGCGGGCGAGAAGAAGGTCCAGTCGGTCGCGGTCTCGTTGCGCAGATCGTCGAGGAAATCGATCGCCGGCTTGACGATCGGCTTGAGGAAGTCGGGGAAACCCTCCGAATCGTAGAGCATGACGCCCTCGGCGTTGCTGAGGCTCGCGGTGCCGCCCATGACCAGCAGGCGCTCCACCCCGGCCTTCTTGACGGCAGCAAGCAGGGTTGCGGCGGGAATGTCGAAATGGACCGCGCTGATCACCGCGTCGACGCCTTCGATCAGGCCGGCCAGCGTATCGGCATCGGAGGCATCGCCCTGCTTTGCGGTAAGTCCGGCAAGCTGGGGAATCGCTTCCGGCTTGCGCGCGATCCCAAGCACGGTGTGCCCGCGCGCGACCAGTTCCTTGGCAATCTCCGAGCCGCCCTTGCCGCTCGCGCCGAGTACCGCAACATGCATCGATCTTCTCCCTCGATCCGCTTCGCCGCCGACAGGGCGACCGGTTTCGCTTAGCTGCCTAGCTATGTTCACGGCGGCTTGGAAAGGGGAAATCGTTCGTGCCGGCAAAGGAAAAGCCCGCCGCCTCGGATGAGGCCGCGGGCTTTCAAATCGCGATCCGGCCGGTGCTCAGAGCCCGGAAATGACCTCGTCGACCTTGGCCTTGTCGGCCTCGGCGCCGTATTTCTCGGCAATCAGGCCGCTCGCCGCCGCGGTCGCCGCGCTGGCGGCCCGGGCGCGGACTTCGTCGATCGCCCCGCGCTCGGCGGCGGCAATCTTGTCTTCGGCCATCTTCTGGCGCCGGGCGACCATGTCCTTGGTATCGGCCTCGGCCTTGGCGACGATCGCCTCGGCTTCGTGCCTGGCGTGATCGACCATCGCCGCCGCGTCCTTCTCGGCATTGGCGATCTTGGCGGCGTATTCGCTGCGCAGCGCCTCGGCCTCGGCGCGCAGCGCCTTGGCCTCGTCGAGCTGCTGCCTGATCGCACCGATCTTCTTGTCCAGCCCGCCCGTGACCGCCGCCGGGACCTTCTTCCACAGCAGGATCAGGAGGAACACCAGCATCGCCACGGCGACCCACTGGAACGGCTCGAGGCCGAGCGCGCTGGGTTCCGCGTGATGGGCTTCGCCGGCCTGGTCCTCGACCAGAGTTTCGAGTTCGGCGGCGTGTTCGAGATGTTCCTCGACCAGCACCGAACCCGGCGCTTCAGCGACGGTTGCGGTTTCTTCAGCCATGGGCCAGCACCTTCTTGACGGCAGCCGAAGCCGAAGGCTTGGTCACCTTGACGCCGGCGAGCCGGACGACGATGTCCTGCGCCGCTTCGGCGGCGACATCCTCGATCTCGGCCAGGGCCTGCGAACGGGCGGCAGCGATCCGCTCCTCCGCTTCGGTCAGCCTGGCATCGACCTTCTTTTGCGCCGCCGCCAGCTTCTTTTCCGAAGCGGCTGCCGCATCGGCCTTGGCCTTGGCGATCAGCGCCTGTGCCTCGGCGCGATTTTCGTTCTCGCGCTGGCGCCAGGCTTCCTCCTCGGCATCGGCCTGGTTGCGCGCGGCTTCGGCCGCGGCAAGGTCGTCGGCGATCTGGCGGTCGCGCAGGGCGACCGTGTCCATCACCTTGGGCACCATGCCTCTCCCGATCACGAAAAAGACAAGGCCGAAGATGACCAGCAGCCAGAAGATCTGGCTGGAATAGGTCGCGGCAAGCTGGGCTATCTGGGGCATTGCGCCTCTATCCGGTCGTCAGCGATCAACACAGGTCACACCGGCCGGGACAGGCCCGGCCGGAGATTCGTCACTTCGTCAGGCGACGAAGATCAGGATCATCGCAACGACGAACGAGAGCAGGCCGAGAAGTTCAGCGGCGGCGAAGCCGATGAACAGGCGGCCCTGCTGGCCGTCGGCAGCGCCCGGGTTGCGCAGCGCGCTTTCCAGGAACGAGCCGAACACGTTGCCCACACCGATCGCGGCCATGCCGGCACCGATCGCGGCAAGGCCCGCACCAATCAGCTTCGCGCTTTCTGCGTCCATTTCCATAACTCCTTTTCCTCTTGGGATTTCAATAAACTGTCGGAATAACTTAGTGAAGGTTTTCAGCGTCGTTGATGTAGAGCGAGCTCAACAGCGCGAAGACATAGGCCTGGATCCCGGCGACCAGGATTTCCAGCGCGCAGATCGCGATCATCAGGACGAAACTCAGGAGGGCGACGACCGGGCCGATGCCGGTCGCGGCCGCGTTGATCCCGTCGATCACGAAGCTGGAGAGCACTTCCAGCAGCACGTGCCCTGCCATCATGGCCACGAAGAGTCGCAGGCCGAGGCTGAAGGGACGGACGAGGAAGCTGACCAGTTCGATACAGAAGATCAGCGGGATCATCACCAGCGGCGTGCCGTGCGGGACGAACAGGCTGAAGAAATGCAGCTTGTGCTTCCAGAAGCCGACGATCAGCACGATCGCGAAGGAAATGATCGCGAGCACGCCGGTGACGGTAAAATGGCTCGTGAAGGTGAAGGGATGCACACCCACCACGCCCAGCGGCATCAGGCCGAGCACATTGGCGAAGAGGATGAACATGAAGAGCGAGAAGATATAGGGGACGTATTTGCGCCCGGCCTTGCCGATATTGGCTTCGAGCATGTCGTCGATGAAGCCGGTGAAGGTCTCCACCATCATCTGCCAGCGGCCGGGGACGAGCTCGCGCTTCATCCCGCCGACCACGAAGACCAGCAGCGCCACCGCCGAAATCGCCATCCACAGCGAACTGTTGGTGAAGGCAATATTGTAACCGGCGATTTCCCAGTTCTCCGAGCCGAACAGCGGCTGGATGGTAAACTGGTGCATCGGATCAACTTTGGCCTGTTCGGCTGCCACGCTGCCTTAACCCCTGTACCTTGCTGAGCCTGAACGCCCGACCTGCTGGCAGGTCAGTCGGAACCCGGGCTCGAAATCCGGATGATGTTCCTGAAGGCGACCACTATCCCGAGGAACAGCATCACCAACAGGCCCCAGGGCGACGTATCCGCGAACCGGTCGATCACCCAACCGATCAGCGCGCCGCCAACAATTCCCCCCAGCAGTTCCGCAAGCACCCGGTTGCCGAGCCGGTAATTGGCATCGGTTCCCTGGACTTGCGGCCGGTTGCGCTCTTCTTCCCGCTCGCGCGCGGCCTTGAGCCGCTGTTCGAGCGCGTCGATCCGCGCGTCCTCGCCGATGGGTTCCCGTTCGGACTTCTCGTCACTCATGCCACCCTCCTTACAGGGGAGATTGCGGCACAGGCAACGGTTGCCCGCCGAGGGCGCCGCCCCCTTAGGTTGCACCCGCTAGCGAGTCAACCGGAAGCGCACCTGTCTCCGGGGCCGGTCGCCGCAGACCGCGCCTGCCCGCTCAGGGGCAGCGCGAATGGCGCTCGGGCGCGGCCGAAGTGCGGGTCTTCCAGCTGCCGTCGGGCGCTTCGTATTTCTCGCCCGGGACGGTCCGCGCGATCGCGAGGCAGCCGGCGGTGAAGGCATATTCCTGCAGCGTGGCGTTGGCCGCCTGCGCCTTTTCGGCATAGACGGCGCGGCGCTTGATGTTGATGTCGTCGACCATCCGGCGCAGCTCCGCCGTTTCGGCCCCGGCAATGCCGAGATAGCCGTCCATCTTCTCGCCCACCTGGCCGGATTTGCGCGCGGCGTCATAGGCAGGATCGCGCTGGGCATAGGCGGCCGTCGACAGCCCGCCCAGTGCCAGGGCGCCAAGGGCGGCGGTGATTGCCGTGCGGCTCCAGAATTTGCGGTCCATCTCGTACCCCTTCTCAGAAAATATCGGCATTCTCTTCAATCGTGTTCCCGGCATCTTCGGCCAGGCGGTAGATCACTTCCTGGGTGATGTTGATATTGAGCTCGATCACGATCGGCTTGTCCGGTGCTTCCACCGAGATACAGCCCGACAACGCGACCAGCGCCCAGCCCATCACCGCCCCCGCAAGTCCACGACGCCCCAGTTCCATGGTGGCCTTATGCGCCGGGCGCATGCGGTCGGTCAATTTGCGGCTGTTCATGGCGCGGTCTCGCTTTCGGGGGTCTGAACGGGGGCTTCATCGCCGGGCAGGTCTTCCGGCCGGAGAGCCGGCAATTCGGGCACCGGATCGGGCGCAGGGACCGGGGTCAGCCGGTTCCCGCTGCTGTCGATCAGGCCGAGCTCGCGCGGATCGCGGATATAGGCCGGATCATACATCGAGCGGAAGGTGGTGATCAGCTGGTAGAAGGGCGCACGGATATTGACGTTGAACTGGATCGGCAGCTTGGCGATTTCCTCGGTCAGGAAATTGCGCGAGGCGATCTCGCCCTGGCGGATGCCGTCGAAGCGCACGCTGGTGACGATCTCGCCGTCGAGCGAACCGTTCATCACGATCTCCATCTCGCGGTAATCGAGCGACTTGAGGGCGTCGAAGGCGAATTCGCCCATCACCGGCAGGTCGCTATAGGTCAGTTCGCCAATATAGGAGAGGTTGCCGCCGGGTGCCCGCGCGACCAGGTGGCCATTCTCGATATGCCCGCCGGCCTCGTCGAACATCAGCGGGATGATCCCGTCGAAGGTACCCGTGGCGGCGAGGTTGGCCAGTTCCATATGCTCGATGAAGCGCGCCGCATCGAGACCGTCGAGCTCGAGCGCGAAGCGCCGCTGCGGCGCATCGCCGAGTTCGACCCGCCCCGGCTGGAGATTCAGCGTCCCGCCCAGCAGCGGCCAGTTTCCGCCATTGATCTGCAGGACATAACCGTCGAGCAGCTGGTAGGAGATCTCGCCGTCCTGGACCTCGATACCCGGATTCATGCTGACCATGGCAATCCGCTGGTCGGGCGCTGTGACCATGCCGAGCAGATCGGTGAACGCAATTGTCCCGCTGACCCCCTTGACCGGCCCGAAGGCCGCCGCAAAATCGAGCCCGTCAGTGCCGAAGCGCCCGGTACTGGTGACCGATTCGCCGCTCCAGTCGATCCGTCCGCGCCCGTCGACCTGCCCCCTGGTATTGGCGACCACGCCGAGCGCGAGCGGCGTCACTTCCTCGGGCTGCAGGCCCTCGTCGAAGCGCAGCCCCTCGACGAAAAGGTCCGCCCCGCCGAGGCCGCTCGCAAGATCGTGGCGGATGGCGGCACGGACCACCGCCCGGTCCGAGCGGGGTTCGCGCAGGAGCAGGGCGGCGGTGATCACGCCGTCGGCCAGCCGCAGTTCGGCATCGCGGGCGACCAGGGGACGGAAGCGGTCGAGCTGTTCGCGGTCCTCGAGCAGGAGGCTCGCCTCGCTCAAGGCCAGCACGCTGTCGCGATAGGTCCAGTTCCCCTGCGCCCCGCTCAGGTCGAGCGGCACTGCGGCCAGTCGCGCCTCGACGCCCGAGAAGGTACCGGCGAGATCGCCCTCGAGCCGGGCGGTGAGATCGGGCAGGACGAAACGGGCGACGCCCTCGCCTTCGCCGAGCCGGACATCGACTCCCTTGCCGGTCAGCACGCCGGGAAGGGCGAAGCCGACCGCTTCGGCGGTCAGCGTCAGCGGGGTCCCGCCAAGGCTGCCGGCGAGCTCGAGGTCGTTGATCCCGGCGGCCAGCCGCGTCCCGTCGCCATCACTGCGCAGGATCGCGCTGCCGGGGGGCGGGCACAGCTGCACCTCGCGTCGCCCGATCGCGAGGTCGGACAGGGCAAGACCGTCGAAACGCAGCGTGGTGCAACGGTTCCACATGGCCAGGCCGCCGCTGGGCGACCAGCGGCCGGCAAGCGGCAATTGCAACCCCTCGATCGATCCGCCCGGCAAGGCGCCGCCGGCCACAACTCCGCCCGCTATGTCGATCACGCCGTCGCTGCCCTGTGCCAGGACCAGTTCGGGCACCGCGACCAGGCCGCCGCCGGCCTCGTATTCGCTCATCCGCAGGCGCAGTTCGGAGCGGCCGGCGGAATCGCGTTCGACCCGGCCTGCGATTCGCGGAAGATGGCGTCCGCCGGTTGAAAAGCCGCCCGAGATCTGCGGGGCTCCGCCATCCTCGCTGCTGAGCTGGAAGCGCGAGAGCGCGAGGAGACTCGACCCGCTCGATCCGCGCAAGGTCAGATTGGGCACGATCCCGGCCACCGAAGTGCCGATCTTGCGCACGATGAGATCGGCGGCCAGGCGGCTGTCCTGGCCCTCGCTGCGCAGCGCGGCGCGCAGCTGGCGCGCGATCGGTTCAAGCAGGCTGCCCGCGACGAGGGACTCGGTCTCGGCCAGGCGCGCGTCAAGCGCGGGCCCCGGCCGGATCGCCTCCCCGGCAAAGGTCCCGTCGAGCTCGAGCCGGGCGAATCCGTCGCGCCCGCGGAGCGTGCCCTCTGCCCCGAGCGAGGCTGCCCGCAGCTGGCCGAGGTCGAGATCATCCAGCGCAAGGTCGTATTCGGCAGTCAGCGCCCGGTCGCGCCAGCTGAAGCGCCCTTCCCCGCCGAGCGAAGCGAATTCGCCGAAAGCGAAGCGGCTGTCGGCCCCGGCAAGGGTGAAGCGGCCCTCGAAGCCGTCGAGCGTGCGGTCGACCCGCCCGGTAATATCCGCCTCGTAACGGTTGAGCGTCAGGTCGCTTTCCGGGCAGAGCAGCCGGGCAATACGCAGCGGCCCGTCGAAGACCGGGCGTTCGGCGTCGATTGCAATCCGGCCGAAGAGCGTCGCCTCCTCGGCCCGGCATTGCTCGAGCGCAAGCCGCGGCGCGGCGACCGCCAGTATGCCCGAAAAGCCGCCGCGCAGATTCCCCGCACCCGCGGCCTTGAAGCCGACGGGACCGTAATCGCTTTCGAGCAGCGCGCGCGCGTCGTTCAGCATGAGGTCGAAGGCAGGCATGGCGAAGGGCTCGCCCTCTTCCTCGGGAAAGAGCAGCGGATCGAGCGTCCCGAGACTGAGCGTGCCGTCGCGAAGGCTGGCATAGATGCGTGGCTCGACCAGCGTGACGCGCCCGATCCGCGGCAGGCCGAAACGCGCGGCGAGCTCGATCACCACCGTATCGACGGTCAGGTCGGGCCGCGCGGGATCGCCGACCACGACATGGCGCAAGACCTGCCGCTGGGGCGAAATGCTTTCCACCGTATAGCTCGCCGGCAGGTCGAGCGCCGCCAGCTGGTCGGCGATCAGGCTGTCGGCGAGCCGGATGCGTTCGATCCAGGCCCAGCTCAGCAGCAGCGCGACCAGCAGCAACAGGAGAGCAAGTATCCAGCGAAACCGCCCCCGCCGGCGCGGCGGCGGAAGGTATTCTTCGTCCGTCCCGGACGAAATCGCTTCGGGAGAGGGGGGCTCCGTCCTTGCCATCGGCAGCCACCCTTGCGCATGGGAACGACGAAAGGCAATGACTTGTGCAGATGGCGCTTGGGGGGGAATGCCCTTGTCGGGAAGCGAAACCAGCAAAGCCAGGGCGGATGGCCACGACCCGGCCGGGCATCGCGCCCGCTTGCGCAAACGCCTGCTCGAAGGCGGGGCCGAGGCCCTGGGTGATCACGAAGTGGTCGAATATCTGCTGATGACGGCGATCCCCCGCCGCGACGTCAAGCCGCTCGCACGCCGGCTACTCGCACGCTTCGGGGGGCTGGCCGGGATCGTCAACGCCGATCCGCACGCGCTCGCCGGGGTCGACGGCATGGGCGAGAGCAGCGCCGCCACGTTCAAGATCGTCGCCCTCGCCGCCCGCCGGCTGGCGCGCGAGCAGGTCCGCGACAAGCCCGTGCTCGGCAGCTGGCAGGCGCTGATCGACTATCTCCACATCGACATGGCGCATCTCACGCGCGAACGCGTGCGTGTGCTCTATCTCAACGCCCAGAACATGCTGGTCCAGGACGAGCATGTCGGCGACGGTTCGATCGACGAGGCCGCCATCCATCCGCGCGAGGTGATCCGCCGCGCGCTCGACCTCGGCGCCACCGCGCTGATCCTCGTCCACAACCACCCGAGCGGCTCGCCCGAACCGAGCCGGGCCGATATCCAGATCACCCACCGCATCGCCGAGGCCGGGCGCCTGCTGGGGATCGTCGTCCACGACCATGTCATCATCGGGCGCGAGGGCCATGTCTCGCTCAAGGCCAAGGGGCTGATCTAGCCTGAACGCTCAATCCTCCGCCGATAGGCCGTAGCGGGCATATTCCACCGCGATCACCGGCGCTCGGGCCAGCGCCTGGCTGACATCCACTTGACCACCACGATCGCCGCTGCGCAGGCGGATGAGACCGCGCAGGAACAGCGTCTGATGCTGGTCAGGATTGGACGCCAGCGCCGCATTCGCGTCCATCAGCGCCCGCGAATAGTCGCCAGTACGCAGGAAGGCCAGCGAGCGGCTGTCGAGCACTTGCCCGGGATTAGGCGCGACTTCGACCGCACGGGTGCAGCTCGCGACCGCTTCTTCCGAACGGTAATTCCATGTCCCCATGTGCCAGCACCGCGCATTCAGCAGTTGCGGATCATCGGGCCGTTCGACCAGAAGTTCGTCGATTCGCGCGAGTCCTTCTTCCGGCCTCCCGGCAACACCATCCAGCCCTGCCAGCGTCAGCTCGAGCGAACGCCGTGTGTTTTCATCGCCCTCCTGGCTCTCGAGCAGGTCGATGGCTTCATCGATCTCCCCGACTTCGACCAGCACGCGTGACAGCCAGATTGCCCGCCCCGGACTGGGATCGAGACCATAGGCCTCCTCGGCATCCTCAAGCGCGGCGTCGAACTGCTCCATATTGAAGCGGAGGCCCGAACGGTAAGCAAACTGGTCGGCCGTTTCCTGCACGCCCAGTGCACGATCTGCATCGGCCAATGCACCCTCCATATCATAGGTCAGCGCGCGGAAACGCGCCCGGTTCATCCAGTTCCCGACGTCGTCGGGATCACGCTCGATCAGTCGAGCATAAGCTGCCTCGACTGCCTCCAGGCTCGATCGGTCGGCATTGTCGGCGAAGTCCCAGCGGCGCGGGATATCGTCCGGCGCAACCAGCACCAGCTCAAGCGAATCCACACCTGCCGCCTCCCGGCGCATTTCCGCTATGTCGGCGGGCGCCACTTCTCCGCCGTTGAAATCAACCCGTTCGTGAATAGTCAGTATGTCGCCGTCGAGCGAGGCGGTCCGCTGGATCCGGGTACCTGCGGTCTCCTCGTCAACCTGCACCGGGCCATTCAGCGCAAAGCCCTCGCCGTCTTCGGGCAAATGATAGCGAAAGGTCACTTCGCTCACCATCGGCCCCGCCAATTGCACCGGAATGTCGCGCCATTTCCGGCGCGCGCGATCGGGCGAAAAGCCAACCCGGTTGCCGGGCAGGTTGAAGCGCTGTTCCCCGCGATTGCCGGTAAACTGCATCGGACTGGACAAGAGGCCCCTGACCTCGACTTCCACCACGCTCGTATCGTCGCCCTCGATGAACTCGAAGCCGGTGATCTGGCTGGTCCCGACCACGGGGTACATCATGCCGTTGAGCAGGTCATAAACCTGATCCTCGGTCAGATTGGCATTCATGGCATTCACCGGCGACGCGATCGGCCCCAGCAACCGCACATGGGCCGTATAGAGCGTGGGAATATCCACGCCGGCGGTCTGGTCGAATTCGACCGAGATGAAATTGTCCGCCGCGCGTGGCAGCACCTGTTCGATCCGCTCGAGCCCGGCACCTTCGCTGCGAATGGGCAAGCCAAAACGGTGGGGCGGAACATTTCCCGCCACTTCCAGGTTGGCGCCGGTGGAGGTGCCATCCAGCCAATAGTCCGCCCCCTCAACCCGAGCGCGAACGATAACGTGATTGAAGGCGGCCGCGATCGGCAGCATCTCGCCAACGATATCACCGCCGCCAAGATTGACGAGCACCGCTTCCGCTTCGATCCCGAGATCGCTGAGGATCGACAGCAGCAACAGGGTCTTCGCCTTGCAATCGCCATAGCGCAGTTGCCAGGTTTCGGCCGGCGTCTGGGGAATGTAATTTCCCCCGTCGAGGCCATTGGCGAGATAGCCGATTTCGTCCTGGACGAGCTTGAGCGCCGCAATCGCCTGAGCAAGCTGGTCAGGCTGTTCGCGCCGGATCAGCGCCAGCCGTTCCTGCAATTCGTCCGTATCGTCCAGCATGCCCTGTGCATGGTAATAGGGTGCCATTACCCGCGAGACATCGCTCCAGTCAGCAAAGGTCGCCACCTGCAGCACAGCCGGGAAGTGGTAGCGCGGCGGGGCATCGCGGGGCATCTCGTCCGCCTTGTCCAGCGGTACATCCACATCGAGCCAGTAAAAGCCGTCACGCAGGTCCGGTTCGGGCACATCTTCGGCCTGCAGGATCTTCCAGCGCACCGGCAGGTCCTTGTCCCAGGAAGCTCGAATGCGCGAAAATCCGGCACGAAAATCAGGTTTCCGAGGCAGCAAGGTCATATGCTGGACCTCATCGCCCAGCACCTGGTCCGAAAGCGTGGTGGAATAACGCATGCGCAGGACGTCGCCGACGCGCAGGCCGGGAACCGGCAGCGTCGCAGTAAGCATCCCGTCAAGCATCCGCTGCTCGAGCGAGCGTTCACGGCGCAATATCTCCAGCCTGGTCCCGCCAGCAATCACGTCGATCACCTCGTCGCCGCGCAGGATGCTGACCTCATGGACCAGCAAGTCGCCCTTGTCCGGCAGCCAGGTCGCGCTCAGCGTACCGGCCTGGGTCAGTTCCTGTGGTGTACCCAGCCGGATCGCCACGTCCTGATATTGCCACAGCCGCCCCTGTTCGAGCCGGAACTGTTCATCATAGATCACCAGATTGCCCGAACGCGCGCCGGCGACATCGGGAAGCTCGGCCTTTTCAATCCAGCCGGGCGCTTCTTCATAGACTATTTCCTCGCCGGCAAAGGCCACGGCCGGTGCAAGCAGCAGGCAGACGGAAATACTGGCAGAAAGTCGAAACAATGTGGCCCCCAAACGATGAATTCGCGTCGAATAGTAGCGCGGACCAACAACGTTGCAATCGCGTGCGACCATGTTTGGGGAAATTCCGTCGGCACCACTCTTTCGCTGGCTTGCCCCCTCTGCTAGCGGCGCACTCATTCAAGCAAATCCGTCGGAGATAGAGCCACATGGTCCCCCGTTACGCCCGCCCCGTCATGACCGCGATCTGGGAACCAGAGATGAAGTACCGCATCTGGTTCGAAATCGAGGCCCATGCGACGCAGAAGCTCGGCGAGCTGGGCGTGGTGCCGGCAAGCGGGCCCAAGGCGCTGTGGGACTGGTGGGCGACCGATCCGAAGATCGACGTCGAAGCGATCGACGCCAAGGAAGCCGTGCTCAAGCACGACGTGATCGCCTTCCTCGACTGGGTCGCCGAGCAGGTCGGGCCGGAAGCGCGCTTCATGCACCAGGGCATGACCAGCAGCGACGTGCTCGACACCACGTTGGCGGTCCAGCTGGCCAAGGCGAGCGACATCCTGCTCGACGACCTCGACGCGCTGCTTGCCGCAATCAAGCGCCGGGCGCTGGAGCACAAATACACCCCGACCATCGGCCGCAGCCACGGGATCCATGCCGAGCCGACCACCTTCGGCCTCAAGCTGGCGCAGGCCTATGCCGAATTCGACCGCTGCCGTGCCCGCCTCGTCGCCGCTCGGGCCGAAGTGGCCACCTGCGCCATTTCCGGTGCGGTCGGCACCTTCGCCAATATCGATCCGACGGTCGAGGAATATGTCGCCGAGAAGCTCGGCCTTGCGGCCGAACCCGTCTCGACGCAGGTCATCCCGCGCGATCGCCACGCGATGTATTTTGCGACCCTGGCGGTCATCGCCAGCTCGATCGAACGGCTCGCCGTCGAAATCCGCCACTTGCAGCGCACCGAAGTGCTCGAGGCCGAGGAATATTTCGCGCCCGGCCAGAAGGGCTCGAGCGCCATGCCGCACAAGCGCAACCCGATCCTGACCGAGAATCTCACCGGCCAGGCGCGGATGATCCGCTCCTACGCCATGCCCGCGCTCGAGAATGTGGCGCTGTGGCACGAGCGCGACATTTCGCACAGCTCGGTCGAGCGCTTCATCGGGCCCGACGCCACGATCACGCTCGATTTCGCCCTCGCGCGGCTGACCGGGGTGGTCGACAAGCTGCTGGTCTATCCCGAACGGATGCAGAAGAACATGGACCGCATGGGCGGGCTGATCCACTCGCAGCGGGTCCTGCTCGCACTGACCCAGGCCGGGATCACCCGCGACAACGCCTACCGCCTGGTCCAGCGCAACGCGATGAAGGTGTGGGAGAGCGACGGGGCGCTGTCGCTGCTCGAACTGCTCAAGGCCGACGAGGAAGTCCGCGCCGCGCTTTCCGAAGAGGAACTCGCGGAGCGTTTCAACCTCGATTACCACTTCAAGCATGTCGACACGGTGTTCGAGCGGGTTTTCGGCTGAATTCCAAGTCTTCCCAAGACACGCGGGCTGTCCTAGTCTGCAAGGGAAGAGCAAAGGGCAGGAGGTTGAAAACCGATGCAGATCGTCAGGACCATCGTCTGGGTATTGCTGCTGGTCGGACTGTCGATCTTCGCGATCAACAACTGGACCCCGGTCGAGGTGAAGATCTGGGAAGGGCTGGTGCTCGAGACCAAGGTCCCGGCGCTGGTGATCGGCGCCTTCCTGCTCGGGCTTATGCCGATGTGGCTGCTCCACCGCGGCACCAGCTGGCGGATGAAGCGGCGGATCACCTCGCTCGAAACCGTGGCCAAGACAGCCGCGGCCTCGACCGCACCGGCCAGTGACAGCAATCCGGCGGGCGATCCCTCCGGGCTCACCCCTACCCCTTCCCCTTCCGGCACAGGTCATCAGCCTTGAGCAATCCGGTCTATCTCGCGGTCGACCTGCCGCAGGTCGAAGCCGCCAAGGCGCTCGCCGGCAAGGTCAAGGCGCATATCGGCGGGCTCAAGCTCGGGCTCGAATTCTTCTGCGCCCATGGTCATCACGGCGTGCACGAACTGGCGCATCTCGGCCTGCCGATCTTCCTTGACCTCAAGCTGCACGATATTCCCAACACCGTCGCCGGAGCGATGCAGGCGATCCATGTGCTCGAACCCGCGATCGTCACCGTCCATGCCAGCGGCGGGCGCGCGATGATGGAGGACGCCAAGGCCGCGGCGGCCGAACACACCAGGGTCGTCGCCGTCACCATGCTGACCAGCCTCGACGAACGCGACCTCGCCCGTACCGGGGTCGGCGGGAGCCCGCACGACCAGGTCATGCGACTGGCCGAACTGGCCGAATCGGCCGGACTCGACGGGATCGTCTGCTCGGGCCAGGAAGTCGGCGCTGTCCACAAGCAATGGAAGCAGGGCTTCTTCGTCGTCCCCGGCCTGCGCCCCGCCGGAGTGGCGGTGGGTGACCAGAAGCGCGTCGTCACCCCGCGCCAGGCGCGCGACGACGGGGCCAGCGTGCTGGTGATCGGCCGCCCGATCAGCCGCGCCGAGGACCCGGTTCAGGCCGCCCGCGCCATCGAAGCGACGCTCTAGGCTTTTCGCCGGCCGCCAATTCGCCTAACGCGCGCTGCTATGGCTGCGCCGATGATCAAGATCTGCGGGATCACCACCAGCGATGCGCTCGACGCGGCGATCGTCGCGGGTGCGAGCCATGTCGGGCTCAATTTCTACGAGCCTTCGCCGCGCTACCTGGCGCTGGAGGAGGCCGCCGCCCTCACGGCGCATGCGGGCAGCGCGATATTGAAGGTCGGGGTCTTCGTCGACGAAGACGACCACCGGATCGCGCAGGCCGTCGCGGCCGCGAAGCTCGATATCGTCCAGCTGCATGGGGCCGAAGCCCCCGACCGGGTCGCCAATGTGCGGATTCGCCACGGCCTGCCGGTGTGGAAGGTCCTGCCCGTCGCCGCGGCGCATGACGTGGGCATGGCCAGCGCCTACCAGGGCGCGGCCGATTTCATCCTGTTCGATGCCAAGACGCCCAAGGGCACCCTACCGGGCGGAATGGGCCTCGCCTTCGACTGGACCCTGCTCGCCAATTACCGGGGCGAACTGCCCTGGGGCCTTGCCGGCGGGCTGACCCCCGGCAATGTCTGCGAGGCGATCCAGGTGTCCCATGCGCCGCTGGTCGATACCAGCTCGGGCGTCGAGAGCGCGCCGGGCGTCAAGGATATCGACAAGATCGCGGCGTTCTGCCAAGCGGCCCGACAATTATGACCGACCTCGCAAACAGCTTCATGAACCAGCCCGACGAGCGCGGGCATTTCGGCGATTATGGCGGGCGCTATGTCGCCGAGACACTGATGCCGCTGATCCTCGATCTGGAAAAGCACTACACCGCGGCCAAGGCCGATCCGAGCTTCAAGGAAGAGTTCGAGGACCTGCTAGCGCACTACGTCGGCCGCCCCAGCCCACTCTATTTCGCCCCGCGCCTGACGGAAGAACTCGGCGGCGCGCAGGTGTGGTTCAAGCGCGACGAGCTCAACCACACGGGCGCGCACAAGATCAACAATTGCATCGGCCAGATCCTGCTGGCGATCCGCATGGGCAAGACCAGGATCATCGCGGAAACCGGCGCGGGCCAGCACGGCGTGGCCACCGCCACCGTCTGCGCGCGCTTCGGTCTGCCCTGCACCATCTTCATGGGCGCGACCGACGTAAAGCGGCAGCAGCCCAATGTCTTCCGCATGAAGCTGCTCGGCGCCGAAGTGATCCCGGTCACCAGCGGCGCGGCGACGCTGAAGGACGCGATGAACGAGGCGCTGCGCCACTGGGTCGCCAACGTCCACGATACCTTCTACATCATCGGCACCGCCGCCGGCCCGCATCCCTATCCCGAGCTGGTGCGCGACTTCCAGAGCGTGATCGGACGCGAAGCGCGCGAACAGATGCTGGCACGCACCGGCCGCCTGCCCGACCTGCTGGTCGCGGCGATCGGCGGCGGCAGCAACGCCATCGGCCTGTTCCACCCCTTCCTGGATGATCCGACTGTCAAGATGCTCGGCGTCGAAGCGGCAGGCCACGGGCTGGACAAACAGCACGCCGCCAGCCTCGCCGGCGGCTTCCCCGGCATCCTCCACGGCAACAAGACCTACCTGTTGCAGGACGAGGACGGCCAGATCGCCGAGGCGCATTCGATCAGCGCCGGGCTCGACTATCCCGGCATCGGCCCCGAACACGCCTGGCTCAAGGACAGCGGCCGGGTGGACTACACCGCCGTGACCGATACCGAGGCACTGGAAGGCTTCAAGCTGCTCTGCCGCACCGAAGGCATCATCCCCGCGCTGGAGCCCAGCCACGCTATTGCGGCGGTGGCCAAGGTCGCCCCGACCATGCCGAAGGACGCGATCATCTGCGCCAATCTGTGCGGCCGCGGGGACAAGGACATCTTCACCGTGGCTGAGGCGCTGGGGGCGGATATCTGATGACCCGCCTCTCAAACGCCTTCGCCAAGGGCCATCCGGCTCTCGTCTGCTTCCTCACCGCCGGTGACGGGGACACCGCCGCCAATCTCGACGCGCTGGTCGAAGGCGGTGCGGATGTGATCGAGCTGGGCATGCCCTTTACCGATCCCATGGCCGATGGCCCCGCGATCCAGGAAGCGAATTTGCGCAGTCTCGGCGCGGGGACGACCACCGCCGATGTGCTGATGATCGCGAATGAATTCCGCGAGCGCCACCCGGAGGTACCGCTGGTGCTGATGGGCTATGCCAATCCCATGGTCCGCCGCGGGCCGGAATGGTTTGCCGCCGAGGCGAAAGGCGCAGGCGTGGACGGCGTCATCTGCGTCGATATTCCGCCGGAGGAAGACCAGGAACTTGGCCCCGCCCTGCGCGCGGCCGGGCTGGACTTCATCCGTCTTTCCACCCCCACCACGGATGCCGCGCGGCTTCCCGCCGTGCTCGAGAACAGCTCCGGCTTTCTCTATTACGTTTCGGTCGCGGGGATCACCGGGGCGCAGCAGGCGGCGATCGATTCGATCGAAGCCAATGTCTCCCGCATCAAGCAGTCGACCGAGCTGCCCGTGGCGGTCGGCTTCGGCGTGCGCACGCCCGAGCAGGCCGCACCGATTGCCCGCGTGGCGGACGGGGTCGTCGTCGGCTCCGCGCTGGTCGACCTGGTCAAGCGGCACGGCAAGGATGCCCCGGCGAAGATCAGGGAACTGACATCCGCCCTGGCCGATGCGGTGCACGGCGCGCGCTAGCCAGCTCCCCTCCCGCAGGCGGGAGGGGATAGCAATGCATTCAAACAACGCCTAAAGGCCCCTCATGAGCTGGCTATCCCGTGTTCGCAGCGCCCTGCCCTTCGGCACCAAGCGCGAGACTCCCGACAATCTCTGGGTCAAGTGCCCCGGCTGCAGCGAGATGCTGTTCAGCAAGGAATACGAGGCCAACCAGAACGTCTGCCCGCGCTGCGGCCACCATGGCCGAATCGGCGCCGATGCGCGGCTGGGCCAGGTCATGGACAAGGGCTTCACGCTGCTGCCCGCGCCCGAAGTCACCGAGGACCCGCTCAAGTTCCGCGACACCAAGCGCTATAGCGACCGAATCAAGCAGGCCCGCGCCAAGAACCCGCATCCCGACGCCTTCACCGCCGCCGTAGGTAAGATCGAGGGCCGCAAGGCGGTGGTCGGCGTGCAGGACTTCGCCTTCATGGGCGGCAGCATGGGCATGGCCGTGGGCCAGGCCTTCGTTGCCGGGGCGCAGAAGGCGCTCGACGAGCGCTGCGCCTATGTCGTCTTCACCGCCGCCGGGGGCGCGCGGATGCAGGAAGGCATCCTCAGCCTGATGCAGATGCCCAAGGCGACCGTGATGACCCGCCGCCTGCGCGAGGCCGGCCTGCCCTATATCGTCGTGCTGACCGATCCAACCACCGGCGGCGTCACCGCCAGCTATGCCATGCTGGGCGACGTCCACATCGCCGAGCCGGGCTGCCTGATCGGCTTCGCCGGCCAGAGGGTGATCCAGCAGACCATTCGCGAGGAACTGCCCGAAGGCTTCCAGCGGGCCGAATATCTCCACCAGCACGGCATGGTCGACATGGTGGTGGAACGAAAGGACCTGCGCGAGCGGCTGGCCCAGCTGCTCGACTACCTGGCTCCGGCCAAGGCCGCCTGACCCTATTTTCGTCATTCCCGCGCCGGCGGGAATCCAGTAGCGGGCTCTCGACACACCAATGCGGGGCGGTTCGATCCCCGCTTTCGCGGGGATGACGTTTGCAATGAAGGATTTCGCTTCGTCGGGCGACCCGGAGGTCCAGGCCCAGCTCGATCGCCTGTCCGCCCTCTCCCTGCCGCAGGGCCGGATCGGGCTCGAAGTGGTCCACGAATTGCTCGACCGGCTCGGCCATCCCGAGCGGCAGCTGCCGCCGGTGTTCCATGTCGCCGGGACCAACGGCAAGGGATCGACCTGCGCCTATCTGCGCGCCATGCTCGAGGCGCAGGGGCTGCGCGTCCATGTCGCGACCAAGCCGCACCTCGTGCGCTACAACGAACGCATCCGCCTCGCCGGCGAGCTGATTTCGGACACGCTCCTCGCACAGCTGCTCAAGGAAGTGCTCGACCTGTCCGGGGATCTCGGCCCGAGCTTCTTCGAAGTGACCACGGTGGCGACCTTCCTCGCCTTTGCGCGCGTCCCGGCCGATGTCTGCGTGATCGAGGTCGGGCTCGGCGGGCGGCTCGATGCAACCAATGTGATGGTCCGGCCCGCCGCCTGCGGGATCACCTCGCTCGGCATCGACCACGAACAGTTCCTGCTCAACCAGGAAGAAGGCGTTCCCGAAGACCCCCATGTGCGGATCGCCTTCGAGAAAGTCGGAATCGCGCGGCGGGATTCGCCCATGGTCACGCAGAATTACCGCGCCGACATGGAAGCGGAGATCGCCTTGCGCTGCGAACGGGCCGGTGCGCCGCTGTTCATGCGCGGCAAGTCCTGGTCGGCCGATGTCGCCGCCGGGGGGATCGCCTATCGCGACGCGCAGGGCGAACTCACCCTGCCCTTGCCGACCATGCCGGGCAGCCACCAGGGCGACAACGCCGCCCTCGCGGTCGCCATGCTCCGCCACCAAGACGAGGTGCAGGTTTCCCCCGAAGCCATGGCGAGCGGCATCCGTTCCGCCCACTGGCCGGCCCGGATGCAGAGGCTCGGCGACGGACCGCTTACCCGGCTTCTGCCCGGAGCCTCCTTCCTGCTCGACGGCGGGCACAATCCCGATGCCGCGCTGGCCATGGCCCGTTTCCTCGAAAGCAAGGCCGACAAGCCGGTCGAGGCGATCGTCGGCATGCTCAGCGCCAAGGATGCCCGCACCACGCTGAAGACGATCGCGCCGCACCTCGCTTCGCTCACCGCGATCCCGATCGAAGGCAGCGAATACCACCCCCTGGAGGAACTGGCGGCAATCGCGCGCGAAGCCGGCGTACCCGAAACCCATACCGCGCCCTCGCTCGAGGCTGCGATCGGCCGCATTGCCCGCCGCCAGGGCGAAGGACACACGCCGGAAGGGACGATCCTGATTACCGGCTCGCTCTACCTCGCCGGACAGGTGCTCAGGGCCAATGGGGAAGTTCCCGACTAACCTTTTGCAAATAGCGCGAATTCTTCCGCCGTCATCGGCTCGGCCCGGAGGAAACCCTGGAACAGCGCGCAGCCTTCGCGCGCGACCAGTTCGCGCTGGGCTTCGCTCTCGATCCCCTCGGCGATCACCGTCAGGCCGAGCGCCCTGGCCATCGCGACGATCGCCCGGAACACGGCAAGATCGCGCTCGTCCTCGAGAATATCGTCGACCATGGTCCGGTCGAGCTTGAGCGTGTGGAGCGGAAGCAGCTTGAGATAGCGGAAGTTGCAGAAGCCCGCGCCGAAATCGTCGAGCGCCAGCCTGATGCCCAGCCCGACCAGCCCGCCCAGACCTGCGGCCGAACTCTCGAGGTCGCTGACCAGCACCTGCTCGGTAATTTCCAGCGTCAGCCGCGCCGGGTCGAACCGCGAATCCTGCACCAGTTCGGCCATTTCGCCAGCAAACCCGCCATGGGCGATGTCGGCGGCGGTGACGTTGAGCGAGAGCCCGAGGCCCTCCGGCCACCGGCTGGCCTCGGCCAGCGCGCGCTGGGCGATCCGGCGCGAGACCTGCGGGACGAGGTCGGCCCGCTCGGCAATCGCGAACAGCGCCGGGGCGCCGATCCGCCCCAGCAGCGGGTGTTGCCAACGGGCGAGCGCCTCGGCTCCCACCAGGCTGTCATCCACGGTCGAAAACTGGGGCTGGAACAGGACCTCGATTTCGTCCCGTTCGAGCGTGGCGATCAGATCGGTCTCGAGCTCGCTCGCATTGCGCCCGGGAACGGCAATTTCGCTGTCGACCCAGGTGATCCGGCGCCCGGCCTCCTGCTGCAGCCGGTCCAGCGTTTCGGCCAGCCGACCGAGCATCTCCTCCGGCCGTTCCCGCGCCAGCGCGCGCATCAGCGCGATCCGCGGCCACAGCCGCATCTTGCCCCGGTCCGCACCGCTGACCATCGGCCGGGCGAGTTCCCCGGCAAGCGCTTCGGCCAGCCATTGCCAGCGTTCGCGGCTGCAGGGCTCCTGTACCGCGAGCAGGAAACTCCCGCCGCCGGCCCGCGCGGCGATCCAGCCCGGTTCGAATTCCGCCCCGGCGAAGCGCTGGATCCGCGCTGCCAGCTCGACCAGCGCATTGTCCCCCGCCGCTTCGCCATAGGCGAGGTTGACCGTGTCGAACCGCCGCAGGCCGACCAGCATGACATGGACCGGGGTCACTGCCCCGCTGGCCCGGGCTTCGGCCTGCCACGCGCCAAGCCCGGCCAGCGCATGGGTCTTGCTCGCCAGGCCCGTCAGGGCATCGCGCTCGGAACCGCGCTCGTTGTTCTCCGTCACGGCCATCCTGCGCAGGCTAGCAAACACGGCTTAGCAATTCCTTCCTGCCTCATCGCAGCAGTCCATTGCCAAAACGCGCGCCGCTTCATAGGCTTGCCGCCGTACCGGCCCGGAATGGGTCAGTCTTGGCGCAAGGACGGGGGTTGCGGCGATGGAAGGCAGCATGAGGTTCGATGCGCTCGCGCTGGCGGTTTCACCGACCGCCAAGGCCCAGCAGGCCGCCGAGATCGTCGAGAATTCGCACGACTGGGTCCCGCTGGAGGAAGCCGAGGCGGTGGTCGTCCTCGGCGGCGACGGCTTCATGCTCCAGACGCTGCACCAGATGCTCGATTCCGGCCGGGTCATCCCGGCCTATGGCCTCAATCTCGGCACGGTCGGTTTCCTGATGAACGTGTTCAAGAATGGCCGCGACATCTTCGAGCGGGTACGCAATGCCAACCGCTTCTCCTTCGCCCCGCTCGAAATGACCGCAACCATGCGTGATGGCTCGGTCGAAACCGTCTGCGCCATCAACGAGGTCTCGCTGCTGCGCGAAACGCGCCAGACGGCCAAAATCCAGGTGGAGGTCAACGGCCGGATCCGGATACCCGAACTGGCCTGCGACGGCGTGCTGGTGGCGACCCCGGCCGGATCCACTGCCTATAATTACTCGGCCAACGGGCCGATCCTGCCGCTCGATTCGCAGGTGCTGGCACTCACCCCGATCAGCCCCTTCCGCCCGCGCCGCTGGCGCGGGGCCATTCTGCCCGACCGCAGCAGGATCTCCTTCCGCGTGCTCGAGCCCGACAAGCGCCCGGTGGCCGCAGTGGCCGACCAGCGCGAGTTTCGCGACATCAAGGAGGTGTGCACCGAAATCTGCCGCGGCAAGGCGCTGACCCTGCTCTATGACCCCGGCCACAGCCTTGACGAGCGGATCGTCGCCGAACAGTTCATCGTCTAGCGATTTTCATTCCAAGACCGCTTGCCAAACAAAATCCAGCCACCTATAGGCGCGTCTCGCCCGCAGGGGCTGCTCCCCGATAGCTCAGCGGTAGAGTAGGTGACTGTTAATCACTTGGTCGTTGGTTCGAATCCAACTCGGGGAGCCACTTTCTTTCAGACATAGCCCGAAAAAGTGCCGGACAGGTCACCCTGCCCGGCATTCCGCCTGTATCCAGGACTCAATGGTTGGCGTGGTCGTGCGCGTCTTCGAGCTTGCGGAAGCGCAGGGCGAATTTGGTCGAGACGCCCTCGGTCACCTCGCGCGGGCTGATGTCGAGCGGGTCGGCCGGGTTCACTAGCAGGTCGCTCTCCCCCTCCAGCATGAAGCCGGCGAGGCCGACCTGGTCCTTGACCGCCTGCGGGTCGATCCGGTGGATCGTCGAGGTGGCCGAAGTGCCGGTTCCGGGTGCCGAATGGTCTTCCACGAAATAGATCCCGCCGGGCTTGAGCGCATCGAAGGCCCAGCTGTTGACCGTCGCGATGTCGCCATTGGCGAGATCGTGGTAATTCTCGGTGGTCCAGACGAGGTCGACCGGCTCGGGCAGCCTGGTCGCGGCGTAATCGATCACCACCACCTCGATATTGCCATATTCCTCCGCCAGCGCGTTGATCCCGTCGAGCCCGCCAGGACGATTGGCAAAGAAGGCCGGCATCAGCGCGTAGACCTTGCCCTGAGGACCGACCGCCTTCGACAGGATACGGGTATAATAGCCTCCACCGGGTGCGATTTCGGCTATTTTCATGCCCGGCTCCACACCGGCGAAGGCGACGATTTCGGCCGGCTTGCGCGCCGCATCGCGCGCGACGTCGGCTTCCGGGCGAGCAGGATCGGCAACCGCTTCGACGATCGCGCCTGCGTGATGATCCGCCAGGACCGGTGCCGGGGCGGCGATCAGGGCCATTCCGGCGGCGGCTACGAACAGGGCCTTTGTCACGCGATTCTCCTCTCGAACGGCCCGCAAGGGCAATTCGCGAAGGGTATCGCAGTTTGGCGTTCTGGCAAGCGCCCTCAGGTGCCGGCGGATGCCTCGCGCCGGCGCAGCGCGGTGACCTGCAGCGCCAGCGGCACCGCCAGCAGGCCGATCATCGCCGTCCCGGCGTACCAGGGGATATCGTGCCCCCATTGATAGATCAGCCCGAATGCCGGCGGGGCGACGATGCGCGAAAGGGCGTTGGAGGCCATGATCATGCCCATGACCGCCCCCTGCCGTTCGGGCGGTGCGGTGCGCGAAATCAGCGCGCCGGCGGTGGGAAAGGCGAGGCTGTGACCCGCCATCAGCAGGCCCATCAGCGCCACCCCGGCCACGGGATCGCGCAGGAGCGGCTGGAGCAGCATCGAGGCGGCCAGGACGGCGAGGCCCGCGGTGATCACCCACCCCTCGCCGAAACGCGCCACCAGCGGGCCGATCAGGAAGACCTGGACGATGAAGCCGCCGGCCCCGATGGCGAGGAAGGCATAGCCGAGGTCGCGGGCGGTCCAGCCGAAATTGGCCTCGCTCCACAGGCCGTAGACCGCTTCTATCGAGGCGAAGGCGGCGATGCCGAAGAAGGAGATCCAGAACAGCCGCAGCAGGACTGGATTTGCGCCTATATAGCGCAATCCGTCGCTGTAGCGCGGCAGTTCACGTGCCGTTCCGAGCGGCGGCTTCACGTCGCGCAGGACGAGGAAGGACCAGGCCGAGGTCACCGCGCAAAGAACGGCGGCAGCGAAGATCGGGGCATGGAAGCTGGCGAGGCTCGCCCCCTCGCCGGCAAGCAGACCGCCGAGGACCGGCCCGAAGGCAAAGCCGAGGCTGAAGCTCGCACCGAACAGGCCCATGGCCCTGGCCCGCTGGTCGGGCGGCGAGGCATCGGCGAGGAATCCCTGCGCGACGCTGAAGGTCCCGCCGAAGAATCCGTTGACGATCCTTATCGCGATCGCCAGCCACAGCACCGGGGCGAAGGCGAAGGCGATGTAGGTCAGCGCCGCGCCCGCCGTGGTGACTACGAGGACGATCCGCCGCCCGTGCCGGTCGGACTGCCGGCCCCAGAAGATCTCGCCGAAGACATTGCCGAAGCTGTAGGCCGCGAACAGCAGTGCGATCCCGAACGGCCCGGCCCCGAAGATCTGGCCGTAGAACGGCAGCAGCGGCAGGATCAGGCTGAAGCCGGCGATATTGGTGAAGACCGCCACCATCAGCGGGAACATCTGGCGCCCCATGCGTCAGCCTCCGAAGCGCGGTTCGGGCAGGCCGCGCACACCCAGCCCGTCGATCACGAACAGCGCCCCGTCCCCGGGCGCGGCCTCACGGCCGGGGAGGAAGGAGGGGTTGAGTGTCGGGACGAACAGCCGGTCGAGTTCCGGCCCGCCGAACATCACGCTTCCGGGCAGGCGCACCGGCATCGCCACCTCCTGCATCACCTCGCCCTCGGGCGAGAGGCGCAGGACCACCCCGCCCTCGCAGATCGCGACCCACAGGCAGCCTTCGGCATCCACGGTCGCGCCGTCGGGGATCGGCCCATAGGCGGAGGAATCGAAGAATGCGCGCCGCCCGCTCACCTGCCCGCTGGCGAGGTCGTAATCATAGGCATAGATCGTGTGGCGCATGCTGTCGGCATGGTAGAGAATGCGGTCATCGGGCGACCAGCAGGGGCCGTTGCCGAGAATGATATCCTCGTCGAGCTGCGTCAGCGCACCGTCGGTGCCGAGCGACCACAGGCCGCCGATCGGCTCCTGCGCCTTGCGGTGGCTGGTGCCGAAGACGAAGCGTCCCGCGCGGTCGACCTTGCCGTCGGCCAGCTGGAGGTTCTCATTGGCCGGATCGAGCAGTGCCAGCGGCGTGACGGCACCGGTCCCGAAGTCCAGCGCATGCACGCCATCGACCAGCGCCACGATTGCCCCGCCGCCGTCGCGCAGGGCCATCGAACCGATCATGGCGGGAACGGCCCATTCCGCACGTGCACCGCTGGCCGGATGCCAGCGCAACACCTTCTGCGCCAGGATGTCGATGTAATAGAGCGCCTGTTCGGCCACGTCCCAGACCGGCCCCTCGCCGACCTGGCACACTGGCAAATCCAGCCTGGAAACCTGCATCGTCCTCTCCCTCTCGGGAGAGAACCATAACAGGTGTTACAATTGCAGCAAGTGCTCCGGCTCAGCCGATTGCGCCGTGGCAGTGCTTGTACTTGTTGCCCGAACCGCAGGGACACGGCGCGTTGCGGCTGATTTCCTTGTCCTTGTAGGGATTCGTACTCGCAGCCCCACCCGGCCCGACGGCAGCCCGCGGCGAGCCGGCGAAGGAGCCGAACATGGCTTCGCGCCCTGCCGATCCGTCCCCGTCGTTGGAGTTGTCGTCCCCCGTGAAGGGATCGACATGACCGGTCAGGAAGTCAGGCAGTTCAGGCAGTTCGCTCGGCGGCGGCGGAGGCGGCGCCATCCGCAACTGGCTGGTCATGAGGATCTTGGTCACGTCCTCGCGAATTTGCTCGAGCATTGCCTCGAACAGGCCGAACGCCTCGCGCTTGTATTCGTTGATCGGCTGCTTCTGGGCGTAGGCGCGCAGGAAGACCACCTGGCGCAGCGCGTCGAGCGTGGCGAGGTGTTCCTTCCAGTGGTGGTCAAGCCGGTCGAGCAGGACCTGCTTCTCGACCTGGCGCCAGATGCCCGCGTCGGCCTCGCCGACCTTCTGCTCCATGACCTCGTCGGCCATGGCCTGGATGCGCTCCTCGATCAGTTCGGGCTCGAGCGTGTCCTCCTGCAACCATTCGTCGAAGGGGGGCGTGAGGCCAAGCATCTTGTCGGCGCCTTCGCGCAAGCTCTCGATATCCCATTGCTCGGGATAGGAGCCGGGCGGGCAGGCGCCCGTGACCAGCGCGTTGACCGCATCGCGGCGCATGTCGAGCACGACGTCGTCGACCGCCTCGGCATCCATGATCTCGGCGCGCTGCTCGTAGATCACCTTGCGCTGGTCGTTCATCACATTGTCGTATTCGACGACCTGCTTGCGGACCTCGTAATTGCGCGCCTCGACCTTCTTCTGGGCGGTCTCGATCGCCTTGGAGAGCCATTTGGAGCCGATCGCCTCGCCATCCTCGAGATTCGAGTTCATCATCTTGGCGAACAGCGTGTCCGGCCCGAAGATACGCAGGAGGTCGTCCTCGAGGCAGAGGTAGAAGCGCGACAGGCCGGGATCGCCCTGACGGCCCGAACGGCCGCGCAGCTGGTTGTCGATCCGGCGGCTTTCGTGGCGCTCGGTACCGAGCACGAAGAGGCCCCCGGCTTCGAGGACCCTGGCCTTCTCCGCTGCCACGTCCTGCTTGATCCGCTCGATCGCGGCATCCTTTTCGGGGCCGTCCTCCATGTCGCGCAATTCGTCCTCGGTGCGGAACTCGACATTGCCGCCGAGCTGGATGTCGGTCCCGCGGCCGGCCATGTTGGTGGCAATGGTGACTGCGCCGAGCCGGCCCGCCTGCGCCACGATATGCGCCTCCATCTCGTGGAAACGGGCGTTGAGGACATTGTGCTCGACGCCTTCCTGCTTGAGGAACTCGCTGAGCAGCTCGGATTTCTCGATCGAGACCGTGCCGACCAGCACCGGCTGGCCGATCTTGTTCTTCTCGGCGATCGCCTTGGCGATGGCTTTGAACTTGTCCTGCGTGTTCTTGTAGAACTCGTCTTCCTCGTCGATCCGCTGGACTGGGACATTGGTCGGGATCTCGACGACGTTGAGCTTGTAGATATCATAGAATTCGGAGGCTTCGGTTGCCGCCGTGCCGGTCATGCCCGAAAGCTTGGGATACATGCGGAAATAGTTCTGGAAGGTGATCGAGGCCATGGTCTGGTTCTCGGGCTCGATCTTCACCCCTTCCTTGGCCTCGACCGCCTGGTGCAGGCCGTTCGACCAGCGGCGCCCGTCCATCATGCGGCCGGTGAACTCGTCGATGATGACGACCTTGCTGTCCTTGACGATATAATCCGTGTCACGTTTGAACATGACATTGGCCTTGAGCGACTGGTCAAGGTGGTGGACCACCTGCGTGTTCTCGACATCGTAGAGATTGTCGGTCTGCAGCAGGCCGGCTTCCTGCAGCATCTTCTCGACTTCTTCGACACCGTCTTCAGTGAGCGTGATGTTGCGGGTCTTCTCGTCCTTCTCGTACCATTCGGCCGGGATGCGCTTCACCACCTCGTCGAGCGCGACGTAGAGTTCGCTCTTGTCGTCGGTCGGACCGGAAATGATCAGCGGCGTACGGGCTTCGTCGATCAGGATCGAGTCCACCTCGTCGACGATCGCGTAATTGAACGGGCGCTGGACCATCTGGCCACGCTCGTGCTTCATGTTGTCGCGCAGGTAATCGAAGCCGAATTCGTTGTTGGTGCCGTAGGTTATGTCCGAGTCATAGGCCTCGCGGCGCTGGGCTTCGGAGAGATTGGGCACGATCACGCCGACAGTCAGGCCGAGGAACTTGTGGATCCGCCCCATCCACTCCGCATCGCGCCGGGCGAGGTAGTCGTTGACGGTGACGACATGGACGCCCTTGCCCTCGATCGCGTTGAGATAGGTCGCCAGCGTGGCAACCAGCGTCTTGCCCTCGCCGGTCCGCATTTCGGCAATCTCGCCGCGGTGGAGGACGATGCCGCCGACCATCTGCACGTCGAAATGGCGCATGCCGAGCACGCGACGCGAGGCTTCGCGGCAGGTGGCAAACGCTTCGGGCAGGATATCGTCGAGCTTGGCGCCACCGGCGAGCAATTCGCGGAACCTGGCAGTCTGGCCGGCGAGTTCCTCGTCCGAAAGCGCCTCGAGTTGCGGTTCAAGAGCATTGATCTGCTGGACGACCTTGCCGATCGACTTGACGTAACGGTCGTTGGAGGAACCGAAAAGGGATTTGGTAATGGCGCCGAGCATGGGCGTTTCCTGTCTGCAATATCGAATGATTGGGACTGCCGCGCACCTCCGGCGCCGCGGCTCATTTACTGGCGATATGGAAAGCCGGCGCTATTCGCGCGCGCGATCCGGGCCGAGCATGATGGTCGGGATAACCACCGTAACCTTCGGACGCGGGCAGTAATTGATGCCGTCGGGGCTGCGCCTGCGCAGCATGGGCGCCGCGATTTCCTCGCTCACGGCCAGTCCATGGCAGGCGGCGACCGGCTCCGCCCCGGCTTCGAACCGGACATCCTCGATCCCGGAATGCCGCACTTCCGCCTGCGCGCTGGTCGCGGCAAGGCCCGTCAGCAGGGCAAGCAGGGTCAGGAGGCTGCGAAGCATCACAGGCACAGATAGGCACAGAAGACCGGGGCGTCCATCAATAATGCGCGTTTACGGGCAGCTTTCCGGGGATTAGAGGCGAGGCCCATGGACCTTGACCGCTCACCGCTCGCCCTGCCCTTCCCCGATCTGCCGATGATCGACGGCGTGACGCCGCGCGTCGCCCGGGCCGGCTACAAGGACTGGGGCCGCTGCGACCTGACCTATGTCGAACTCGCGGAAGGCACGGTGGTCGCGGGCGTGTTCACGCGCAATATCTGCTGCTCCTCCGAAGTCGAACTCGGCCGCGAGCACGCCAAGGCGGGCCGCGCGCGGGCGCTAGTGGTCAATGCGGGCAATTCGAACGCCTTCACCGGCTACCGCGGGCGCGAGGCGGTGGAACAGATCATGGAACAGGTTGCCGGCCATCTCGCCTGCGCGAAAGAAGAGGTCTTCGTTTCCTCCACCGGCGTGATCGGCGTCCCGCTGCCCAAGGACAAGGCGCGCGAAGGCGTGACAAGGGCGCTGACGGCGGATCCCTGTTCGTGGGAAGAGGTCGCCGCAACCATCGGAACGACCGACACTTTCACCAAGGGCGCCGTCGCCACGGCCATAATCGACGGGAAGACCGTCACGCTTGCCGGCGTCATCAAGGGCAGCGGCATGATCGCGCCCGATATGGCGACCATGCTCGGCTATGTCTTCACCGATGCGGCGATCGAGCCGGGCTTCCTGCAGGACCTCCTGGGCGCGTCGAGCGAGGACAGCTTCAACTGCATCACGGTCGACAGCGATACCTCGACCAGCGACACCGTGCTTGCCTTCGCCACCGGCAAGGCCGGCAACGCGCCGCTGGCGAGCTTCGACAGCCCGGGCGCGGACGCCTTTGCCGCCGCACTCAACCAGCTCTGCCGCGAGCTTGCCCATCTGGTCGTGCGCGACGGCGAAGGTGCGCAGAAGTTCATCGAAGTGCGCGTGAGCGGGGCGGTGAGCGACGCGAGCGCGCGGCGTGTCGGCCTCGCGATCGCCAATTCGCCGCTGGTGAAGACCGCCATCGCCGGCGAGGACGCCAATTGGGGCCGCGTGGTCATGGCGGTCGGCAAGGCCGGCGAACCGGCGGACCGCGACCGGCTCTCGATCGGCTTCGGCGGCGTCTGGGCGGCAAGGAACGGCTTGCCGCTCGCCGATTACGACGAAGCGCCGGTGACCGAGCACCTCAAGGGCCGCGAAATCACTCTCGAAGTCGATCTCGGCCTTGACGATGGCCGCGCCACGGTGTGGACCTGCGACCTCACCCATGGCTATATCGCGATCAACGCCGACTACCGCTCGTGAGGTGGCGCCAGTGAGCGACATCATGGCCTTTCACCAGGCGGTCCACGACCTCCTGCGCAAGGTCGCCCGGGAAGCGATCCTGCCGCATTACCAGGCGCTCGCCGCGCATGAGGTGATCGACAAGGCGGCCGACGACGTGGTCACCGTGGCCGATCACAAGAGCGAGGAAATGCTCGCCGAGGGCCTGGCGAAGATCCTACCGGGCCTTGCCATCGTCGGCGAGGAAGCGGCCCATGCCAACGAGGCCGTGCTCGACCGTCTCTCCGGCGACTGCTGGATCGTCGATCCGCTCGACGGCACGCGCAATTTCGCGAAGGGCAGGCCGCCCTTCGGCATATTGCTCGCCATGGCCTCGGGCGGCGAGGCGCATACCGGCTGGATCTACGACGTGCTCAGCGGGCGATTCTGCCTCGCCCACCGCGGCAAGGGCGCCTTCGTCGACGGCGAGCGGATCACCGCCCGGCCGACCGGCGAGGCGCGACCGGTAGCGGCGCTCTCGCTGCTGTTCTTCGATCCGGACCGGCGCGCCCGCGTGCTCGAGCATGTCGCCCCGCATTACCGGATGGTCGACGTCCCCTTCTGCGCCGCCGAGCAATATCCGCGGCTGGCGCTGGGTGAGAACGACGTCTCGATCTTCGAGCGTACGCTGGCCTGGGACCACGCGGCGGGCGTGCTCTGGCTCAACGAGGCCGGTGGCCGGGCCGCGCGGCCCGACGGCTCGCCCTACCGGGTCGACGAGAAAGGCCGCACCGGTCTGATCGGCGCGGCCTCTCCGCAATTGTGGGACGAGCTGGCCGAACGGATGGCCGCCCTGCCGGACTGATCAACAGCGTCAGAGAACGCTTTCGATCCAGCCCTTGAGCTGGCTCTTGGGCGCCGCGCCGAGCTTTTGCGCAACCGGCTTGCCGTCCTTGAACACGACCAGGAAGGGGATCGACTGGACGCCCAGCTGGCCGGGGATGTCCGGGTTCTCCATGATGTCCATCTTGGCGATCGTCACCTGTTCGGCGAGTTCGTCCGAAATCTCCTCCAGCGCGGGGGCGATCATCTTGCACGGCCCGCACCAGTCGGCCCAGAAATCGACCAGGACCGGCTTGTCGCTCTCGATCACATCGGCCTGGAAACTGGCATCGGTTACGTTCTTGGTGGCCATTGCTTGCTCCTGAAACTCTGTTGGCACCATATCTAGGCCACCTGTGCGGCAAGACAATGCGGTGGGTCAAAAGCTTTCCTGCACTGCCTGCAACGTCCGTTTGTGCTCGGCCAGTGCTTCCGGCGGCAAGGCGATCAGCAGCGGCACCTGCGTATACAGCAGCGCGCATTCGACCGTCCGGCCGGGATAGATCGCTTCGAGCGCTGCCTGGTAGGCGGCCATCTGGCGCAGCGTGCCCTGCGGCACCTCCTCGCAGGTGGAAGGCGGGCGGCGGGCGGACTTGTAATCGACCACCAGCACCCGCTCGGGCGTGACCAGCAGCCGGTCGACCTTGCCGGCGATCACCTGCCCGCCGACCGTGGCGGCGAGCGGCACTTCGGCCAGCGAGCCAGGACCGAACAACACCGACCAGTCGGGCTGGCCGAGCACGGACAGGACCTGGCCGGCGATGTCGGATCGCTCTTCCGGAGGCACGGTGGCGGCCTGCCGTTCGAGCCAGGCCAGCGCCGCCTGTTCGCGTTCCTCAGTGGCCACCGCGGGCAGGCGTTCGAGCAACCGGTGCAGCAGCGAACCGCGCAGCGCAGCCTGTTCGAGGACTCCGGGCGGGAGCGGCGGATCGGGTGACAGGTCCTCGCCGGCGGCGGAAGGAGCAAGCGGGCGCGGAGGGCGCGGCTCGGGGCCGATGGGACGCAGGGCCCAGTCGGGGAGAGAAGTGTCAACTTCGCTATCATCACGCGTATCGACCATGGCGAGTTTTGCCGGCGGCGCCCCCCATTCGCGCCGGGCGCCCCAGAGCTCGTCCTCGCGCGCCTCGCCGAACAGCGGTTCGAGCGCGGCGTACCAGCTCTGCTCGTGCGGTGCCTTCTCGCGCTTGCCCAGCGCGCTGCCGATGAACAGCGCCTCCTCGGCCCGGGTCATGGCGACATAGAGCAGCCGCCAGTGCTCCTCGAGCAATTCGGCGGCCGAGGCCTCCTCGGCCGCGGCGATCGGGCCGACGCGCTGGTCCCGGGCGAGGCCCGGCAGCGGGACCCTGCGCCCCCGCTCCGCCCCCGGGAGCCGCTCCTCGAGCACCAGCGCCTCGGCGGTGTCGGGCTTGCCCGCGGCATCGGCGAGGATCACGATCGGCGCCTGCAGCCCCTTGGAACCGTGCACGGTCATCACCCGCACCAGCCCGCCGGCGGCATCGGCATCGCGCTTGAGCTCGCCCTCGCCCGCGTCGAACCAGCGGATGAAGCCCTGCAGGCTGGCGGTATGCGTGGCGGCATAGGCATGGGCGGCGTTGAGCAATTCGTTGATCGGGTCGTTCGCCTCGCCCCCCAGCCGTGCGACCAGCGCCCGGCGCCCCCGCCAGGGGCCGACCAGCAGCCAGTGGAGCAGCGCCTGCGGCGGCTCGAAATCGGCCCGCGCCAGCAGGCCGCCGAGCCGTTCGAGCGTGGCGACGACCAGCGGCTCGCGCGAGCGCCGCAGATGCTCCCACAGCCGGACCTTGCCCGGCCGGTAGCCATGCGCGAGCAGGTCCTCCTGGCTCCAGCCGCCGAGCGGGGAAACCAGCAGGCTGGCGAGGTTGAGGTCGTCGAGCGGCTGGGCCGCGAAGCGCAGCGCGGCCATCAGGTCCTTGACCGCCAGCGGCGCGCCGAGCCGGAGCCGGTCGACCCCCGCCACCGGCACCCCGGCGGCATGCAGGCGGGCGACGATCAGGCCCGCCAGTTCGCGCCGCTTGCGCACCAGCACCATGATGTCGCCCGGACCGGCGTTGCGGGCGCGTCCCTTGACCAGCGGATAGCCCTCGTCCAGCCAGCACCTCACCTGCGCGGCGATGCGGTTGGCCATGACGAGGTCGCTCGCCTGCTGCCAGCCTTCCTCCTCGTCCTCGTCGCCCTCGGCGGCCGCCGCGCCGACCGTGTTCCACAGCGTCACCAGGCCCGGCCGCTCCTGCCCCTCGTGCCGCCCCGGCTCCTCCTTGAGCCCCAATTGCCGCCTGCCGATCCGCGCGATTGCCCCGTCGACGAAATCGAGCACCGGCGCCGCGGTACGGAAGGACTGGCCAAGCCCGAGATCCTGCAGCCGGCGCGGCTCGCGGTTGCTGCGCAGCAGCTCGAGATTGGCCGCCGCCCCCTCCATCTCGCGCGCGACCCGGCGCTTGGCGGCCTCGAAATTCTCCGGGCTGGTGCCCTGGAAGCGGAAGATCGCCTGCTTGTAGTCCCCGACGGTGAAGATCGTGCGCAGCTTGTCGCCATGCGCGCCTTCGCCGGAGAAGAAATCGTCGATCAGCGCGTGGATGATCGCCCATTGCTCGGCATTGGTGTCCTGCGCCTCGTCGATCAATATATGGTCGAAACGGCGGTCGAGCTTGTAGCGGATCCAGGGCGCCGCCCCCTCGCTCTCCAGCAGGCGGGCGGCCTGGCGGATCTGGTCGTCGAAATCGACAAAGCCCTCGCGCTGCTTGGCCTCGTCCCACAGCAGGGCGAACTTGCGCCCGAGTTCGAGCCAGGGCGGCAATTCGTCGGCGAGACCGACGAGGGCCCTCATGTCGGTCACCCGCCGGATGCTTTCCTGCACGCGGGCCACGTAATCGCCATAGGAAGGGTCGAGCTTCTCCAGATTCTTGAGGCTCTTGGGCTCGCCCTTCTGCGTAAGGAGAGTGCCAAGGAAGCCTTCAATCCGCTCCAGCCGCTCCCGAGGTGACGCCGCTAGCCAGGGCCCGATGAAATCGCACGCCTCCAGCCCGGTCTTGGTCCCCCACGCAGCCTGGATCTCGGCACAGCGGCGAAGCGAGACGACGTCGAATTGCGCATCCGAACACAGCGCGGCCGCAAGCTCGATCGTGGCGTCCGCCGGCAGGCCGAGCAGCTGGCACACCCGCGGCCGCATCGGTAGCTGCCAGGCGCCCGGCCCCTGCCACAGTTCCGTGGCCCGCGCGCAGCGCATCAGCCAGGCCTCGACCGCATCGGGGCCCTTGCTGCGGCTGATCGCGGCAAGCGTGCCGAGCGTGGCCGCGTCGCCCTCGCGCTCGGCGGTGAGCAACAGACCGGTCAGCACCTCGCGCGCCAGCAGGTCGCGGTCGCGATCCTCGAGCGCCTGCGAACCGGGCGGAATTCCGGCCTCCTCGGGAAAGGTCGCGAGCAGATATTGCGAGAAGGCGTGGATGGTATCGATCCGCAGGCCGCCGCCCGGACAGTCGAGCACGCTGGCGAAGAGCGTCCGCGCGCGCGCGCGGGTCTCCGCATCCACCGGGGCGCCGATATTGTGGAGGTCTTCGGCCAGCGCCTCGTCCTTCATCCGCACCCAGTTGGCGAGCACTTCGCTCACCCGCAGCGCCATTTCCGCCGCCCCGGCCCGGGTGAAGGTGAGGCAGAGGATCTGCGAGGGATCGACGCCCTCCTGCAACAGCAGGCGCAACACGCGGGCCGAAAGCACCTGCGTCTTGCCGGTCCCGGCCGAGGCCGAAAGCCAGACGCACTCGCGCGGATCGACCGCCGCGCGCTGATTGCCGACCAGCGGATAGACCGCGCCGCTCATGGCTCCTTCTCCGCCTGCGCCAGCCGCGCCTGCCACTCCTCGAGCCGCATCAGCTGGTCGTAATCGGCATAGCCGGGATAATCGGGATTGAGCCGCGCGGTGAAGGGATCGCTGCCGAGGATCCAGCGGGCGATCGCCTCGCGCAGATAGGCCTCGGTCATGGGGAGAAACTCCTCCGGCTCTACGCCGCTGCGCTTGCGCCCGAGCTTGAGCGGCGTGTCGACATAGCCGAATCCGCCCTCCTTGTTGCGCGCCAGCGACCAGTATTCGAAGGCATTCGGTTCACCCGCCGGCAGGCCCAGCCCGCCGGCGCGGGCCATCAACCCGAGCAGGCCGAGTTGCAGCGCGAAGCCTTCGGCGACCGCCTTTCCCGAAGGCGGCTGGCCAGTCTTGTAATCGACGATGGCGAGCCTCCCGTCGGCCAGCCGGTCGATCCGGTCGGCGCGGCCGTGAATGCGCACGCCGTCCACTTCCATCTCGCCCCATTGCTCGACCGCCGCCACCACCCTGCCGGCCTCGCTCGCGATCCGCTGCTCGACCCATTCGAGCGCTGCCATCAGCCGCGGGCGCCACAGGCCGAGCATCAGCGGATGGGCGTTGAGTTCGCCCAGCATCGTCTCCGCCAGCGGGGCCAGCGCCCCGCCTTCCCGGTGCCAGCGCTCGAGCACGGCATGGGCGGCAGTACCCTGCCAGGCTGCGCTGGGTTCGGCATCGAGCGCGTCGAGCCGCCTGAGCCCGAGGATCGCCTGGGCGTAGAACTGGTAGGGATCGCTGCGCAGTCGGTCGAGCGCGGTGACGCTGATCGCCACCCGCCGCTGCCCGGGTGCGGGCATGGGCTCGGGCCTCGGATAGTCCGGGGCCGGCGGCGCGCGGTCGAGCACCTGTGCCAGCGCCACCGGGCGATCATCGCAATAGGCCGGCAGCAGGTCGCGCCCCAGCAGCGCCTCGATCCGCAGGAGGAAGCGCGAGGGCAGCGCCGGGCCATCGGCATCGCGCTGCGAGCGGCTGAGCACGACTTCGGGCGCGCCGAGCATGGCGGCAAGGTCATGCGCGGCCAGCCCGATGCGGAATTCGGCCCCGGGCACGCCGAGCGCGCGCAGGATCGCGGGTGGCAGAAGCGGGTCGGGCGCGGGCAATTGCGGCCAGCTGCCCTCGTTGAGCCCGGCGCAGATGACCAGCTCGGCCCGGCTCATGCGCGCTTCGAGCAGGCCGTAGATGGCCACCCGCGGATGGCCGCCATAGGGCGGACGAACCGCGACCTGCGCCATCGCCTCGCGCAGCACGGTGTGGAGTTCGCCCGGATCGAGCACGGTCCCGACCTGCTGCGCCTGCCCCCGCAATTCCTCGACGAAACCGGCTAGCGCCCGCCCGTCCTCGCGTGCCCACAGCGCCTCCCCGCACAGCGCCTCGCCCGCCGAGACGAGCCGGTCGAGCATGGCGGCGAGGGAGGCTTCGCCCGCTTCGGACAGGTCCAGCAGCGGGGCGAGCACGATCTCGACCCCGCTCCACCACGCCGAAAGCGCGGGGTTCTCCAGCGTGGCGGCCACATGGCCGATAGCGTCCAGCCCGGGCGCCGGGCGCGGACCGCGCAGTTCACGTTCGAGCAGGCGGGCGTGTTCGAGCCATTCCGGCCGCCCCTCACCCGCGCCGACCAGCGGATGTTCGAGCAGCGCGAAAAGCGGCACCGGCGCGGCCCGCTCGGCCAGCATTTCGGCGAGCAGCAGCAGCACCCGCCCGGCCGCCGAGAGCGCCAGCGGGCGCCCGGCGGAATCGTCGGCCTCGATGTTCCAGCGCCGCAGATGCGCCACCACGCGCCCGGCAAGGCCGCGGTCGGGGGTTACCAGCGCAACTCGCTTCTCCGGCTGCTCGAGCGCCTCGCGCACCAGCAGCGCGATCGCCTGCGCCTCCTCCTCGGGATGGGCGCAGCGCAGGATCCGCACGCCCGAAAGCCTGCGCTTGTCGGCCTCCAGTTCGGCCCAGCCCTTGCTCGCCTCGGGCGGGAGAAACAGGCTCGAGATCGCATGGCTGCGTTCGGGCCGGGCGGCGGCAAGGCCGCGGCGGTGCCAGGGCTCGACCTCCTCGCGCCGCACGCCCATGCGATTCAGCAGCAGCTTGAGATGGTATTGCGGGTGGCTGAGCTTGTCGCCGCGGGCGAAGGGAGGGTCGCCCGGCAACGGGGCCTGGCCGGCGCGGCCGAGTTCGTCCCAGGCCGCATCGGGCAGCGCCAGGTCGAGATCGGGCAGGACCACCGCCCCGCCTTCCATCTCCGCCACCACCCGCAGCAGCCGGGCCAGCGCGGGCGCAGCGCTGGTGACGCCGGCGGCGACCACCGGGCTGTCCGGCGCACGGGCGCGCCAGGCCTGCGCGGCATGGTCGAACAGGAGATTGCGCCGCGCCGCCGCGTCGATCTCGCCGCGTTCCGCGAGCCCGGCCAGCCATTGCGCCTGCACCCGCGCGAACAGGCGCAGGCTGTCCTTCCAGTGGCCGGCGAGATCGCCGAGCAGATCGAGCACGCGCTCGCCCAGCAGGTCTTCGGGCGCGACGTCCTCGACCAGCAGGCGGTCCATCGCCGCGCCGATCTCGCGCGCCAGCCGCAGCGCGGCCGCGCCCGGCAGGCCGGGCCGCTCCGCGCGCACCAGCCGGGCCAGTTCGAGCCAGCGGCGGGTGGGATCGGCCGCGGGCGGGATCGCCGCCGCACCGAGCGGGTCGAGCAGCGGACCGAGCGTCTCGTCGAGATCGAGATCGCCGATCGCGGCCATGCGCGGCATCAGCAACCCGCCCAGCCCGTGCTCGCCGGCATGGCGGACGAAGGCCTCGCTCACGGTGCGGATCGCGCGGCTGCTCGGCAGCAGCAGGGTCAGCCGGGCGAGGCCGAATTCCTCCTCGGCGTAGCGCGGGACCAGCCCCGCCACCAGCGCGTCGGCGAAACCGCGGTGGGCGGCAATCGAATAGAGCCGGGGGGCGGCGCGCTCAGCCACCCTGCAAGGCGGCTTCGGTGGGCTTGATCGCGCGCGGATCGCCGACCTCGTACCATTCGCCGGCGAAGATCAGCCCGTGCAGGCGGCCTTCGAGAATCGCCCGGTTCCACAGGATGTTGGTCGAGAAGGGCCCCTCGGGCGCCTCGCGCAGCAGGCGGTGCGAGACCAGCTGGATCCCGGTATAGATGAAGGGCGCGATCCGCCCCGAGGCGCGCCGCGCCAGCCGCCCGACCGGGTCCATGTGGAAATCGCCCTTGCCGGTGAAATTGCGCGCGCCGGTATGCGGCACGACCAGCAGCAGCGCGTCCATCCGCTCGGGCCGCCAGGCCTCGGACAGCTCGCGGAAGGCGTTGTAGGGTCCGTCGAGCCAGATGTTGTCGCTGTTGGTGCAGAAGAAGGGATCGGGCAGGCGCCCCTCGCGCCAGGCCTTGACCATGCCGCCGCCGGTTTCGAGCAGCAGTTCGCGCTCGTCGGAGATCTCGACCCTGGGCGCCTTGCGTTCGCGGACATGCGCCTCGAGCGCGTCGGCGAGGTAATGGACATTGACCACCGCGCGCGCGACGCCTGCTTCGGCGAGGCGGTCGAGCGCATGGTCGATCAGCGGCTTGCCGGCGACCCGCACCAGCGGCTTGGGCTGGCTGGCGGTGAGCGGGCGCATGCGCTTGCCGAGGCCGGCGGCCATGACCATGCAGCAATCGCTGGCCAGCGCGCTCACTGGCCCAGCCCTCCGCCGCGCCTTTCGCGGACCGCGGCCGGGACATTGGCGTCGAACCAGCGCGCCACCGGGGCCAGCGCGGGATGCGCCAGGTCGCGCTCGAGCGCCTCCCATACGCGCGGGATCAGCGCGAGGTAGCGCGGCTTGTCGTCGCGCTGCCACAGGCGGGCGAAGATGCCGACGATCTTGGCGTTGCGCTGCGCGCCGAGGCGGGCGTAATCGGCCTCGAACTCGGTTCCTCCGCCGGAGGCCTGCGCATAATGGTCGAGCATGGCCCGCTCGAGTTCGGGCGACACGTCGCGCCGCGCGTCCTGCAGCAGCGAGACGAGGTCATAGGCCGGGTGGCCAACCAGCGCGTCCTGGAAATCGATCAGCCCCTGCCCGCCGCCGGGCAGCAGCATGATGTTCTCGGCGTGGTAGTCGCGCAGCACGGTGACGCCGGGACGCTGGCGTTCGAGCAGCGGCGCGAGCACTTCCTCCCACGCCTGCCGGTAGCCCGGCTCGTCGACCGCGAAGCCCGCCGCCGGGGCGAACCATTCGGGCAGCAGCGCCGCCTCGCGCTGGTAGACCGCCATGTCGTAGGGTTCGAAGGGCCCGGGCGGGCTGCGGTGCAGCGCGACCAGCGCGTCGATCGCCTTGCGATAGGTCTCGTGCTCGGCCCCGGGATTGAGCTCGAGCCAGTCGCGCATGCGGTCGGCGCCGAAATCCTCGAGCAGGACGAGGCCGGATTCGGGCCGCTCGGCATAGATCGCCGGCGCGCGATGGCCATGGCCGGAAAGCCACTTGCCGACATGGAGGAAGGGGCCGGGATCCTCGTGCGGCGGCGGCGCGTCCATCAGCATGGCGCTGCGATCCCCCTGCCGGATGCGGAAATAGCGGCGGAAAGAGGCATCGCCCGCCAGCGGCTCGATCGCCGCGCCGGCCCAGCCGGCGTCATCGAGGAATCGGTCGAGGCCGGGAGGCAATTGGCTCATGGCTCGCGTCCTAGCCAATCCGCGCCGGGTTCGACAATCGCCTTGCGCCCTTCGCCGTGGATTTCCAGCATGACCGAGAGACAACCGGGCTCCCGCGCGAATCCGCCCGCCATTTCGGGCCATTCGGCCAGCAGCGCGGCGCCCTCGCGATAATCGTCAAGGCCGAGTTCGACGGCTTCGGACGGATGGTCGAGCCGGTAGAAATCAGCATGCACCAGCGGCAGCCGCACCGCGGGCGGATCATAGGTCTCGAGAATGGTGAAAGTCGGCGAGGGAACCTCGCCCCGATGGCCCAGCCCGGCGACGATCGCGCGGGCCAGCGTGGTCTTGCCCGCGCCCAGCCCGCCGGTAAGCGCGACCACGTCGCCGGGCCGCAGCCTTGCGGCAATCCGTTCGCCGAAAGCCTGCATGGCGGCGAGATCGGGCAGCTCGACGATCACGGCAGGGTGATGGTCGCGGTCGTGCCCGAGCCCGGTTCGGAGACCATGTCGAGCCGCCCGCCATGCGCCTCGATCAGCTGGCGCGCGAGGCGCAGGCCGAGCCCCTTGCCCTTGGCCACCGGCTTGCCGTCCTCGCCGAGGATATTCCCGTCGAGCGCGCGGGCGAGTTCGGCCGGGGCCATCCCCTTGCCATTGTCGGAAATGACGATCTGCGTCCCCCGGCGGTTGCGTCCCAGCGCGACCAGTATCCGCCCGCCGCCGGGCGTGGCCTCGATCGCATTGTCGAGCAGGTTGCCGATCGCGCGGCCGAGCCGGCGCTTGTCGGCATGGACGGTTCCCGCCCCCTTGTCGCCGCGCAGGTCGAGCGTGAGCTCCTTCTCCTCCAGCGTGGTCTCGCGTTCGCGCGCGAGCTGGGTGACATAGGGAAAGAGCTCGATCTCCTCATCCGCCAGCGGCAGCAGGCCCGCCTCGCTCTGAGTCAGGTCGAGCACCGATTCGATCTGGTCGCTCAGGCGTTCGACCGAGGTCAGGATCGCCGCGACATATTCCCCGGCCTGCGGCGAGAGTTCGCCCGCGACCCCGCTCTGGAGCAATTCGGCAAAGCCGCTGATCGAGGTCAGCGGGGTGCGGAATTCATAGGACATGTTGGCGAGGAAGCGGGTCTTGACCGCGTCGGCCTCCTCCAGCGCCACCGCGCGTTCGCGCAGCGCGTCCTCGGCCTTCTTCGAATCGGTCACGTCGAGCACGGTCAGCAGCCCGTTGCCGTCGGGCAGCGGGACGCCCGCGAATTCGACCGTGCGCCCGTCCGAAAGCTTGACCTGGCCGCCCTTCTGCTGGCGGTCCAGCGTGGCCGCGCGCACGACGTCGCCGATCGCCTTGCGCTGCGCCGGGCGGGCGAGCTTTTCGCCGATCTTTTCGAGCAGCGCCTCGATCCGCGGATGGTCGTCGAGAAAAACCTCGTCGAGCTTCCATTCATGGGCGAAGCGGCGATTCCACAATTGCAGCGTCCCGTCGGGCGCAAAGACCGCGAGCGCTTCGAACAGGCTGTCGAAGGTCGCCGTCCGCGTGCGCAGGAGCGTGTCGCGGGTAGCCGAAAGCGCCAGCTGTTCGGTCTGGTCCTCGGCCACCATGACGATCCCGCCGTCGGGCATGGGCTGGGCGACGATGCGCAGATGGGTGCCGTCGCGCAGGGCCCAGGCCTCGGCCTGCGGCTCGCCCGCCGCGAACCAGGCGCCGAGCTCGCGCCGCCAGGCGGGAAAGTCGCGCAACTCGGGCAGGCGGCCGGCATCGCGGGCCGAATCGAGGAAACGGTCGAAATCGGGCGGGTCGATCATGGTCGTGCCCGGCAGGGCGAAGATCCGCTGGAAGGGCTGGTTGGCAAAGGCCAGCCGGTGCGTGGCGTCGAACTGGGCCACGCCGACCGAAAGCTGGTCGAGCATGGACCGCTGCGCCTCGCGAAAGGCGCGGAAGGCGCGCGCCTGTTCCTCCATCTCCTCGATATCGACCGCATAACCGGCCACGCCTTCCTCGCCCAGCGGCAGGTCGCTCACCCTCAGCGTGCGCCGCTGGCCCTCGATCGTCGCGGAGACGACCCGCTCGACCGGCAGCTTGCGGTCGCGCGCCTGGCCGGCGATCTGCGCCGCGGTCAGGCCGTCGACACGCTCGATCAGCTCGATCTGGCCGGTGACGACCTGATCGGCATTGGGCGCCCCCACCGCCTTGACATAGGCGCTGTTGACCAGCCGCAGCCTGGTATCCGGGCCGCGGAACCACATCGGCATCGGCGCCGCTTCGATCAGCCCGACCAGCGCCCCGAAATCGCCGCGCGCGCGCTCGGCTTCTGCCCGCAGGCGGGCCAGCTCGTCCTCGCTTTCGGAGAAATCGAACCACCACAGCAGCGCCGCCCCGCCCGGCGAGACGAGCGGATCGGCCTGCGCGCCGCGCACCGCGAGGCTGCGGGCCGACCCGCGCGGGGTCAGGGCCATGACGAAGCCGGCGGCGGTCTTCTGGGTCCGCTGGACCTGGGCGGTCAGCTCGGCCATCTGCTCCGACGGCAGGCCGTGGCGGGCGTCGTCGAGTTCGGAGAGATATTCGGGCACCCGCTCGAGCCCGAGCCAGGCGGCGAATTTTTCCGGCGCCTCGATCCGTCCGTCGGGCTTGACCACCAGCGGGACGGCGGGCGACTGGTTCATCAGCCGGACCATGCGCTTGGAGGACTTGCGGGCGGCTTCGGCGGTCCGCTGGCGCTGGATCGCGCGCAGGACCATCCAGGCCGCCGCAAGCGTCCAGCCCGCCATCAGCAACCCGATCAGGACCAGCGCATTGGGTGTGAGTTCCATGCCCCGGAGCTATTCGCCGGAGGCCTGGATTACAATGTTTTCGCGCCAGCAAGCTGTGGGTCGCAGGCGCAGGACGGACGGGACGGCCCGCCTCTGCGATCGAATGCCGGCCCGGGCCGGGTCTTCGCCATTGCGCTCGGCCCGCGCCATCCTATGTTGCGCGGGTATTCCAAAGCCAAGGAAGGAAACCGGACAATGACGATTGCAGTGGGAGACAAAGTGCCCGACGTGAAACTGGTCAAGGCCACCGAGAACGGGCCCGAGGCCGTCCAGTCGGGCGATTATTTCGCCGGCAAGAAGGTGGCGCTGTTTTCGGTGCCGGGTGCCTACACCCCGACCTGTTCGGCCAAGCACCTGCCGGGCTTCGTCGAGAAGGCCGCCGAGCTCAAGGCCAAGGGCGTGGACGAAATCGCCTGCACCGCGGTCAACGATGCCTTCGTCATGGGCGCCTGGGGCAAATCCTCCGGCAGCGCCGACGTGACCATGCTGGCGGACGGCAATGGCGATTTCGCGCAGGCGGTCGGCCTGACCATGGACGGTTCGGGCTTCGGCATGGGCACGCGCGGCCAGCGCTATTCGATGGTGGTCAACGACGGCGTGGTCGAACAGCTCAATGTCGAGGCGCCGGGCGATTTCTCGGTCTCGAGCGCAGAGCACATGCTCGGCCAGCTCTGAGCCCGGCCGCAGCGCAAGCGCAAGGGGGCCTCGCCGGCGACGGCGGGGCCCTTTTGCTTGCTCAGTAACCCATCAGCCCGAGCACTTCCTTGCGGCTCTTCTCGTCCTTGCGGAAAGTGCCCGACACCCGGCTGGTGATCATGTTGACGCCCGGCGTGCGCACGCCGCGCGCGGTCATGCAGGAATGGCTTGCCTCGATCACCACCGCGACGCCGCGCGGCTGGAGATATTTCTCGATACAATCGGCGACTTCGGCGGTCAGCCGTTCCTGCACCTGCAGGCGCCGGGCATAGCCGTGCAGCACCCGCGCCAGCTTGGAGATGCCGACCACCTTGTCGGTCGGGAGATAGGCGATAGCCGCCTTGCCGATGATCGGCGCCATGTGGTGTTCGCAATGCGACTGGAAGGGGATGTCCTTCAGCAGCACGATCTCGTCATAGCCGCCCACTTCCTCGAACACGCGGGAAAGATGCACGCCGGGATCCTCGGCATAGCCCTGGCAATATTCCTTCCAGGCGCGCGCCACGCGCTTGGGCGTGTCGAACAGCCCTTCGCGTTCGGGATCGTCCCCCGCCCAGCGGATCAGCGTGCGGATGGCTTCCTGCACATTCTCGGGAACATCGATTTTTTCGGCCATTTCCAAACCCGGGATCAGCGCCATGCGGCGAAAGTCCCGCGCAAGTAGGGACTAAAGCGCGCCAAGCCAAGGCATAAGGCAAGAGAAGGGCCTCGCCGCCGAATGCGCCGGGCCGGGACCGGCTTGCCCGAAAACAACAAAGGGGCCTCCCTGGAGGGAGACCCCTTTGGTTGTTGGCGCGCCCGGAACGATTCGAACGTCCGACCCTCAGATTCGTAGTCTGATGCTCTATCCAGCTGAGCTACGGGCGCGCGGTGAGGCGGGCATCTAGGCCGAGGCTTGCGACATTGCAACCCCCTTAAAACGCATTTCTCGCCAGCTGCCGCAGGAGCGCGATGTCGAGCGGCGGTTTGGCCAGCTTCGCCGCCTGTTCGAGCGTGAACCAGCCCACCTCCCCGCCTTCGAGCGCGGCGGGCTGCCCCGCCCAGCTGCGGCAGGTGTAAAGGAGGATTACAATCGCCCGCTCGCCCTCACCCGGCTCCTGCTGGGCAAAGCCGAGCGGCTCCATCCCGGCCGGATCGAGCACGATCCCGAGTTCCTCCTGCAATTCGCGCACCAGCGCGAATCCCGGGGTTTCCGCGGCTTCGACCTTGCCCCCGGGGAATTCCCACAGCCCGGCATGGGCCTTGCCCGCCGGCCGCCGATGCATCAGCACGCGCCCGTCCGCAGCGCGCAGGGCACCGGCAACCACAAGCAGCCATGTCGGATTATTTTTCACTTCTGCGGGCCTCGGCAACCATTCGTTAGGACTCTGCTGCGAAAACGCAAGTCAATCGGACTGTACGAGACCGAGGAGCTAGTGATGCGTTTAGTAGATATCCTGAAGGAAATCATTGACGACCGCACCGCTGCCACCGCGGTGGAATACGGGCTGATTGTGTCGCTAATCGTTATTGCGATGATCAGCGCGCTCAATTCGGTCGCGAACTCGACGAACGCCATGTGGTCGTCAGTTAGCACTACCGTGACCGATGCGACGAGTTGATCTAAGCTTAGGGGTTTATCAACGATTGGTGCGTATTCCGCCCTATGCCCGCTCCGCTTCTTGGAAAAGGCCGGGTACCGAAGACTTGAACCAGGAGACGTGAAATGAAGTTCATCAACAAGATGATCCGTGACGAAGAAGGCGCGACCGCCATCGAATACGGCCTGATCGCTGCCCTTATCGCTGTTGCTGCCATCAGCGCCATGACCACGCTGGGCGAAAACCTCTCGAACACCTTCTCGACCGTCAGCACGGAAATGGCCAACGCCTAATTCCGGATCTGATCCGAGTAGATTGGAAGGCGGCGGGGCAACCTGCCGCCTTTCTCTTTTGGCCCCTCGGGGGAACAGGGGCGCCGGACTTGCGGCGCCTTTCTATTTGACGACCAGCTTGACCTTCTGCCCCGCCTGCAGGCTGTCGCCCGGACCGAGCCCGTTGAGAACGCGGAAGCGCTCCTCGCGCGCGTTGTCATAGGCCATGCGCCGGGCGAGCGAGGCCACCGATTCGCCGCGCTGCACCGTCACCACGTCGATCCGCCGCGGGACGATCGCCGCCGCCTCGCTGCTGGTGAGCCGACGCATCGACTGGAACATCGGGTTGAAGGTACCGAGCTGGCCGGCCGGGACGATCGCCACGAAATGGAAGGCCTGACGGCTGCCGAATTCATAGGCGAAGACCGCCACGTCGACCGTCTGCGAGCCGTTGTTGACCCGCGCCGTGCCGTAGCGCGCCTTGAGCCCGTTGACGGTCGCGCCCGAGATGCTCTGCGGGGCCAGCGCCTGCTGCGAGCCGCCAAGCGCGGTGAAGACCGAGCGGACGTAATTGTCGAGATTGCCGTCATAGGCCGCCGTGCTCAACTGCGCCTTGCCGCTCTGCCCGTTGATCGAGACCGCGCGCGCGCCGTTGACCATGTAGAAGCCCTGGGGCGCGGTGAAGGCAAGCCGCAGTTCGGGATGCTTGAAGACCTGCCCCTCGATCACCCCCTGCTTGGGATCGTCGCCATAGAGCAGCCCGTCGATCCGGGCGAGGAAGGTGTCGGCATTGGTCGCCCCGCCGGCCGCGCCCGCCTGCTGCAGCGCGCTCTGCACGCGCGAGGCAGGATCGGGGTGGGTCGAGGCCCATTCGGGAATCGTCGCATTGCGGCCCTGGATCTGCGCGTCGAGCGCATTCTGGCGCGCAAGGCTCGCGAGCACCGTGCCCATGGCGCGGGGATCGTAGCCGGCATTGCCGAGATACTGGATGCCGAGCTGGTCCGCCTGCAGTTCCTGGCTGCGCGAATAGCTGAGCGTGAGCATCTGCGAGCCCTGCAGCGAGAGGTCGGAGAGCGACTTGCCGAGCGCCGAATCGCCGAGCACCACGCCCGAGAGCACCGCCCCGAGCACGCCGAGGATCTGGTTCTGCTGCGCCGCCTGCTGCCGGCGGGCCGAATGGCGCGCGGCGACATGGCCGACTTCGTGGCCCATGACCCCGGCCAGCTCCGCTTCGTTGTTCATCAGCGCGACCAGCTGGCGGGTGACATAGACATAGCCGCCCTCGATCGCGAAGGCGTTGTTGACCGAGCTGTTGAGCAGGGTGACGTTGAAATCCGCGGCGGCGTTGGAGAGGCCCGACTGGACCGCGATATTCTTGCCCACCCCGACCACGTAATCGGCCTGCGGGCCGGACATGGCGCCGCCGAATTCGGCCACGAACTGGTCGTGATACTGCGCGCCCTGCTGCGCTTCGGCAGCCGTGATCGGGCTTCCGGCCGAGGCGATCGGGGCGCCGAGCCCGCCGCAGGCGGACAGGGACAGCGCCGCCGTGCCGAGCAGCATGGCCTTCGCCAGCGTGCGGGTCTGAATGGATGGCTTGCCGGCCTGGGTCATGACTGCTCCTCCTCTCCCCGTCGCGTTGCGTCGCGGGGGCGTCGAGACCTGCATAACACCGGATTTACCCTGCCTTAAAGGCCGGGATTGCGAAACGCTCCTAACCTGCGCCGATCTGCAGGAAGCGATCCTCGCGCATTTGCCGGATCGCCTTGGCGGATTTGGCCGAAAGCTGGTCCAGTTCCTCGGTCAGCGCGGCCGAGAGGTTGCGCGCCATGGCCGCGGGATCGCGGTGCGCGCCGCCGATCGGCTCGGGCACGATCCGGTCGATCACGCCCAGTTCGAGCAGGTGCTGCGCGGTCACCTTCATCGCCTCGGCGGCATCGGGGGCCTTTTCGGCCGTACGCCAGAGGATCGAGGCACAGCCTTCGGGCGAGATCACCGAATAGATCGCATGTTCGAGCATCAGCACGCGCTCGCTGCTGGCCAGCGCCACCGCCCCGCCCGAGCCGCCCTCGCCCACCACCACCGATACCATCGGCGTCGGCAGCGCGAGGCAGGCCTCGGTCGAACGGGCGATCGCCTCAGCCTGGCCGCGCTCCTCCGCCTCGACGCCGGGAAAGGCGCCGGAGGTATCGACCAGCGTCACCACCGGCAGGCCGAAGCGGCCGGCCATGTCCATCAGGCGGATCGCCTTGCGGTAGCCCTCGGGCTTGCCCATGCCGAAATTGTGGCGGATCCGGCTTTCGGTGTCGTTGCCCTTCTCATGCCCGATCAGCATCACCCGGCGCTCGCCAAGCCGGGCGAAACCGCCCATGATCGCCTGGTCGTCGCCATAGAGGCGGTCGCCGCCGAGCGGAATGAACTCGTCGAACATGCGCGCGACATAGTCGCGGAAATGCGGGCGCGCCGGGTGCCGGGCGACCTGCGTCTTCTGCCAGGGCGTCAGCGCGTCGTACGTCTCGGCCAGCAGACTCGCGCTTTTCTTCTCGAGCCGCTTGAGCTCCTTGGAAATGTCGACATCGTCGCCCGATGCGGCGCTGCGCAATTCCTTGATGCGCGCTTCCAGCTCGGCGACCGGCTTTTCGAATTCGAGATAGGATACCATCCGCCTGCGCTAGTCCGACTTGGCCTTCCCGGCAAGAGGATGCCGTTCATTGACCAGGGCGACCAGCCGCGCGGCATCGACATGGGTATATATCTGCGTGGTCGCGATATCGGCATGGCCGAGCAGGGTCTGTAGCACGCGCAGGTCGGCCCCGCCTTCGAGCAGATGGGTGGCGAAGGCGTGGCGCAGCACATGCGGGCTGAGCTTCTGCGGATCGAGCCCGGCGCGCGCTGCCAGCGCGCGCAGCAGCTGGAACAGCCGGACCCGGCCGAGATGCTTCCCGCGCGAGGGGAACAGGAACCTGCCCTCGTCGGGCCGCAGGACCAGCCAGCGGGCAAGCGCCTTCTGCGCCCGCTGCGAAACGGGCACCATCCGCGCCACTCCGCCCTTGCCGGTAACGGTCAGGAAGGGCGCATCGCGGGGAACGGCCGCGAGCGGCAGCGAGACGAGTTCGGTCGCGCGCAGGCCCGAGCCATAGAGCAATTCGAGCAGGACCAGCAGGCGCACCGCTTCGGGCCGCTGGCTGTCCGCCTCCCCCTCGGCCTGGCGGAACAATTGCTCGATTTCGCCATGGCCGAGTATCTTCGGCAGCGGCCGGCGCGCGACCGGACGCGGCAGGGCCGGCGAGGGATCGTCCTCGCGCAGCCCCTCGTCGAGGAGGAAACCATAGAACTGCCGCAGCGCCGAGCATTTGCGCGCCAGGCTCGAGGGTGCGAGGCCGGACCAGGCCGCTCCCAGCGAGGCCACACGGCTGCGATCGGCCAGTACCAGTGACCCGATGGCCTCTTCGGCGCTTTCGAGGTCGCGGCGATAGGCAGACAGCGTGTTGGCCGAGGCCCCGCGTTCGGCGGCCATCATGGCGAGAAAGGCCTCGATCGCCCCGTCCGCGCCCCGCTGTCCCGGCGCGCCGATCGCCCTAGCCCCGTGCGACGGCTTCCGCCGCGATCATCCGTGCTTCGGCCGACAGACCGACCCGGTCGAGCGAGCGGACGATATGGTAGAGATGGCGCGCGGTCATCCGGTTCCAGCCATCGCCCTGCATGCCCAGCCCGACGAGCAGCGCGACCAGTGTCGGATTGCCGACATCGGCCGCCCTGGTGATCATCCGGCTCCACGGGCTCTCACGGCCAAGGTCGATCCCGAGCCGACCGGACAAGCCACCGACCGCGCCCGAATCAAGGCTGCCGAGCCCCGCGAGTCCGGCAACGAGGAAGCGCGACTTGCGCTGGCCGGCGCTGGTATCTTCGTCGAGGAATCCGTCCAGCGCCCCCTGCGACACGCCCGAATCGCCGTCTTCCTGCACCAGCGCGAGCAAGGCCCAGGCCTCGCTGCCCTGGCTCACCACGGAACCCCAGCGCAATGCGTTGCGGTCAAGCCCGGCGGCAAGCATCGAGGCGATCAGCGGCGCGGCATCCTCGAGCAGATCCTCGCTCACCGGCATGCGCGCGGCGGCATAGGCGGTCAGGACCTGGCGGCCGTAATCCACCTCCGCCCCCCAGAGCGCACGCATGGCGTCCAGCCGTGCCGCCGGCGAATTGCCGACATAGGCGGTCCGCAGCAGCGCGGCACGGTTCGCCTCTTCGCCCGTCAGCCCCTGCTCGACATGGATCTGGCCATAGAGATCGACCATGGCCGCGGACGAAAGCACGCCCGCCCGCGCGGCCGCATCCGCCGCCGCCGCGCGCAGCGGCAGTGAGACGGCCGGCGCGGTAGCCGCCCAGCGATCGCGGGCGACAGCACCCCAGACGTCATCGGGCACCTCCGTGCCAAGCGCGGTCGCGAGCGACCAGCTCCAGACCGACAGCTCGTCGACCCCGTCCCAGTCGAGATCGGCAGCCCGTCCGCCCTCGCCCGCGGCGCCGGCGAAGCGGATCGCGAGCAGGGCTTCGATATCGGGGACTTCGTCACGCGCCAGCACGCGGTTGAGCTCGCGCCCGGCGCGCGATTCGTCGCCCGCATAGGCGGCGCAGATCAGCCGGGTCATGTCCCAGTAGCGGTCCTCGATCAGGTCCGGATTGAACCGCGCGAGGGGACAGATGCCGAGGATGTCGGCGCTCGCGAGATAGGCATCATAGGCCGCATTGGCGAGCCGGCCATCGTAATTGCCCGAATCGATATCCTGAACCAGCGCCCTTGCCACCTGCGGCTCCCCGAGCCGCAGGAGCAATTCGGTGCGCATGGCGGCAAATTCGGCCGGATCCATGCCCGCGGGGGCGTCGAGCCGGCTCGCAAGCGTCCGCCGCAACAGGATATGACCCCAGCGCGAAACGAGCGGATGGCGCGTCCCCTCGATCGCCGCGCGCACCAGCATCGCCGGCTGGTTCGCCAGCGAACGCGGCCGCATCCCGCCTTCGGCCTGCGAGAGGAGACCGACCTCCTTCATCTCGCGCCGCGCCGCGGGGGGAATGTCGTATTTGGGGATCAGGCCGAACAATTCGTCCAGCTCGTCGGGTTCCATGGCCTCGATTTCCTCGAGGCTGGGGAAATCTTCGGGCAGCAGCACCGGGCCGAGCGGCTCGGCTGGTCCGGCAAGGCCCGGGACCGGCTGAATCACCGGGACCGAGGTCGCCGGAGCGGGATCAGCATCCCCGGCTTGCGGCTGCGGCCGGGAACGCGCGACCGGTTCCGGGTCCGGCTGCCTGCTCGTCTCGGGCGCCGGTTCGGAGAAGATGTCGGGCAGCAGCGATTCCGGCGCTGCCAGCACCAGCGTCGAACACAGCGACAGGGCGACACCCGCCAGCAGCACGCCGCGCCTCATTCAAAATCCTCCGGCAGGGGCACGTTCTGCGTGATCTCCCCCAGAGGCTCGCGTCCGCCGTCCACCCAGGCATAGGCCAGCAAAGCAAGCACCAGCAGCCCGATCCCGATCAATATTCGCCTTGCGGCCATGGCCTAAGGTCATTTTCCTCGAATTCCGTCGCCGTTCGCGCGGCCTTGCACGCCGCCTAGCGCATCTATAGGCGGGGCGGCAATGTCCAACAGCCATCCTTCCCTGACCGATGCGGATATCGCGGCAATTTCGCGCCGGATCGATCGCCCGCTGGTGCTCGTCGGCATGATGGGCGTCGGCAAGTCCACCGTCGGTCGCAAGCTGGCGCAATTGCTGGGCTTTGCCTTCTACGACGCCGACAGCGAGATAGAGACGGCCGCGCAGATGAGCGTGAGCGAAATCTTCGAGAATTTCGGCGAGGACTATTTCCGCGACGGCGAACGGCGGGTGATCGCGCGGCTGATGGAAGGCGGCCCGAGCGTGATCGCCACCGGCGGCGGAGCCTTCGTTAACGAGGAGACCCGCCGGCTGCTGCTCGACCAGGGGCTGGTGATCTGGCTCGACAGCGACGTCGAGACGCTGGTCGACCGGGTCGGACGCAAGGATTCCCGCCCGCTGCTGCGCAATGGCGACCCGCGCGAAATCCTCACCCGCTTGCGCAGCGAGCGCGAAGCCCATTATGCGCAGGCGCCGATCCACGTGACGAGCGAGGCCCGGCCCCACCAGCATACGCTCAACAAGATCCTGCAGGCGCTCCACTCATGGTAATAATTCCCGTCGATCTCGCCGGCCGTTCCTACCAAGTCCGCGTCGGCAGCGGCCTGCTCGCCGACCTTGCCGGCCAGTGCGGGGCGCTGCTGCGCAAGCGGAACGTGCCCGTGATCAGCGATGCCAATGTCACCGGCCTGTGGCGCGAGACCGTCGATGCCTCGCTCGCCGCGGCCGGCTTCGAGCCGCAATGGCTGGTCCATCCCGCCGGCGAAGCGACCAAGAACTGGGACGCGCTGAGCGGCACGGTCGAATGGCTGCTCGACCACGGGGTCGAGCGCGGCGACCACGTGCTGGCACTGGGCGGCGGGGTGATCGGCGATCTCGTCGGTTTTGCGGCCTCCATGCTCAAGCGCGGCTGCGGCTTCATCCAGCTGCCGACCACGCTGCTGGCGCAGGTCGATTCCTCGGTCGGCGGCAAGACCGCGATCAACGTCAAGGCGGGCAAGAACCTCGTCGGCGCCTTCCACCAGCCCTCGCTGGTGCTGGCCGACCTCGCCGTGCTCGACACGCTGCCGGCACGCGAAATGCGCGCCGGCTATGCCGAAGTGGTCAAGTATGGCGTGCTCGGCGATGCCGCTTTCTTCGCCTGGTGCGAAGGCCATGGCGCGAAGATGCTGGCGGGCGACAAGGGCGCGCAGGAATATGCGGTGGGCCAGAGCGTCGCGGCCAAGGCGCGGATCGTCGCCGAGGACGAGCGCGAGACCAAGGGCGCACGCGCATTGCTCAACCTCGGGCATACGTTCGGCCATGCGCTGGAGGCCGAGACCGGCTATTCGGACCGCCTGCTCCACGGCGAGGGCGTCGCGCTCGGCATGGTGCTGGCGGCGCGCTTCTCCGCCCATCGCGGGCTGATCTCGGGCGAAAAGGCCGAGCGGATCGCCGCCCTTGTCCGCGCCAGCGGCCTGCCCGACGACATCCGCGGCCTGCACCTGCGCTGCAACGGGGCGAAGCTGGTCTCCCACATGCTGCACGACAAGAAGATGGACGCGGGCACCCTGCCCTTCATCCTCCTGCGCGACATTGGCGAGGCCTATCTCGACAAGGGAGTCGAGCTTTCCGCCGTCGAAAGCTTCCTCGACGATCTGCTGGGCATGTGATCCTCAGATGGCTGCCAGCGCCTGTTCCAGGTCGCCGATGATGTCCTCGATATGCTCGATGCCGACCGAGACGCGCACCACGTCGGGCCCGGCCCCCGCCTCGACCAGTTCCTCGCCCTCGAGTTGGCTGTGGGTGGTCGAGGCCGGATGGATGATCAGGCTGCGCGTGTCGCCGATATTGGCGAGGTGGCTGAACAGCTTGACCTGCGACACCAGCCGGACCCCGGCCTCGTAGCCGCCTTTGACCCCGAAGGTGAAGACCGCGCCGCCCTTGCCGCCGAGATAGCGCCCGGCGAGTGCGTGATAGGGGCTGCTCTCGAGCCCGGCATAGGAGACCCATTCGACCTTGGGATGCTTCTCCAGCCAGCTCGCCAGCATCAGCGCATTGTGGCAATGCCGCTCCATCCTCAGGCTGAGCGTTTCCATCCCGGTCAGCGCGAGGAAGGCGTTCATCGGCGCCAGCGCCGGGCCGAGATCGCGCAGGCCGAGCACGCGGCAGCCGATAATGAAGGCGATCGGGCCGACTGGCTTCAGCGCCTCGCTCAGCACCGCGCCGTGATAGCAGGGGTTGGGCTGGGTCAGCGAGGGAAACTTGTCCGAGGCCTCCCAGTCGAACTTGCCGCTATCGACGATCAGCCCGCCGATGGAATTGCCGTGGCCGTTGAGGAACTTGGTGGCTGAATGGACCACGATGTCCGCGCCGTGCTCGAACGGGCGGCAGAGCATGGGCGTGGCCATGGTGTTGTCGACCACCAGCGGCACGCCCGCCGCATGCGCGACTTCGGCAATTGCCGCGATGTCCTGCACCACCCCGCCCGGATTGGCGAGGCTCTCGATGAAGACGCAGCGCGTCTTATCATCGATGGCTGCGGCGACATTGGCGGGATCGTCGGCATCGACAAAGCGGGTCTCCCAGCCGAACTTCCGGAAACTGTTGCCCATCTGGTTGAGCGAGCCGCCGTAGAGCTTTTTCGCCGCGACGATGTTGCAGCCCGGTTCCATCAGCGTGTGGAAGACCAGCAATTGCGCCGCATGGCCCGAGGCGACGGCCAGCGCCCCGACCCCGCCTTCGAGCGCCGCGATCTTGCCTTCAAGCGCGGCATTGGTGGGGTTCATGATCCGCGAATAGATGTTCCCGAATTCCTTGAGCGCGAAGAGATTGGCCGCGTGCTCCGCGCTGTCGAAGACATAGCTGGCGGTCTGGTAGATCGGCGTGATCCGCGCCTTGGTGGTCGGATCGGGTTCGCAGCCGGCATGGATGGCGAGCGTGTCGAGCTTGTGGTCCGTCATTGGTTCATCTCCCTCAGGGCGCGCAATTGTTCGATCCGCGCATTCGTTGCCTCGGCCATGCAGCTGTTGTGGAGCAGCGGCCAGATCGTACCGCCCTCCTCTCGCCTGCCGGTCATCGCAAGACAATGCGCATCGCGAAAGGCAAGCCATTTGCGCTGGGCATAGAGCAGCCTGGCAAAACTGCCGCCTTCGCCGCCGGCCGCGCGCGCCTGTTCGTCGCCGGACTTGAGCCGGTCGGCCGTGCGGTCCCATTCCGCGTTCAGTTCGGCATCGGCCGCCTGGTATTCGCGATAGGAGCACAGGTTCGCTTCAATCTGGGTGAAGGGATCGTCGCAGGCGGGGGCCGGCGCAGCGCCTGCCGCGGCGGCCGCGAGCAGGACCGACGCCAGCGCCGGCGTCATTCGGCAGCCTCGCAGGTCCTGCACGCGCGCGCCGGCTCCTCACCCTGGAGCGCCTTGAGCCCGAGACGGGCGAACAGTGCCGCATCCTCGTCGTCGCCGGCATTCGGCGCGGTCAGCAGCCGGTCGCCGGTGAAGATCGAATTGGCGCCGGCGAGGAAGCACAGCGCCTGCGTCGCTGCGCTCATGCTCTCGCGCCCGGCGGAAAGGCGCACCATGCTCATCGGCATGCAGATGCGCGCCACCGCCACGGTGCGGACGAATTCGATGTCGTCGATCTTCGCCAGCGGCGTGTCGGCCAGCATGTCGCCCAGCACCGTGCCCCTGACCGGGACCAGCGCGTTGACCGGCACACTCTCGGGATGTTCGGGCAGCGTCGCCAGCGTGTGGACGAAGCCGACCCGGTCCGCGCGCGTCTCGCCCATGCCGACGATCCCGCCCGAACAGACATTGATCCCGGCGCTGCGGACATGTTCCAGCGTGTCGAGCCGGTCCTGCATGGTGCGGGTCGAAATCGCCCGCTCGTAATATTCGGGGCTGCTGTCGATATTGTGGTTGTAATAGTCGAGCCCGGCCTCGGCCAGCTGCGCGGCCTGGTGTGGCGCGAGCATGCCCAGCGTCATACAGGTTTCCAGCCCCATGGCCCGCACGCCCTTCACGATCTCGACGATCCTGGGCATGTCGCGGTCCTTGGGATTGCGCCAGGCCGCGCCCATGCAGAAGCGCTGGCTGCCGGCGTCCTTCGCCTGCGCCGCGCGCTGAAGCACCTGCTGGACATCCATCAGCTTCGTGGCCTCCACGCCGCTGTCGGCATGGACGCTTTGCGAACAATAGCCGCAATCCTCCGGGCAGCCGCCGGTCTTGATCGACAGCAAGGTGCAGAGCTGCACCTCGTCGGGCCGGTGATGGGCGCGGTGGACGCTGGCCGCACGAAACAGCAGTTCGGTGAACGGCAGGTCGAACAGCTCCGCGATTTCCTCGCGGGTCCAGTCCTTTCGGATCTCTCTCATGGCCGGCCTGATGCCAGAACTATTTCAGCAGGACCAGTTCTTCCGCCATCGAGGGGTGCAGCGCGACCGTGTCGTCGAAGGCCTGCTTGGTCAGGCCGGCCTTGATCGCCACCGCGGCAACCTGCAGGATTTCCGGGCTTTCCGGACCGATCATGTGGATGCCGAGGATCCTGCCCGAGGTATCGTCGCAGATCATCTTGTAGAGCCCGCGCTCGGGATGGGGGCTGAAGATGTTCTTCATCGGGCGGAAGTCGGAAGTGTAGACCTTCACATTGCCATATTGCTGGCGCGCCTGCTGCTCGGTCATGCCGACCCCGGCGAGCGGCGGCTGGCTGAACACCGCGCTGGGAATGGCGGCATAGTCGATGGTGCGCGGATTGCCGCCGAAAACCGTATCGGCAAAGGCATGGCCCTCGCGGATCGCCACCGGGGTCAGCTGGACCCGGTCGGTCACGTCGCCCACCGCATAGATGCTGTCACAGCTGGTCTGGTTGTAGTCGTCCACCGGGATCGCACCGTTCCTGCCCAGCTCGATTCCCGCATTCTCCAGCCCCAGCCCGTCGGTCTTGGGCCTGCGCCCGGTGGCGACAAGCACCTGGTCGACCCGGATCGGATGCTCGCTGCCGGTATCGACCAGCAGGCAGCCATCCTCAGCCTTTTCGATCTTCCGGATCAGGCTGTGCATGCGGAAATCGATCCCGCGGCCCATGGCGATATGCAGCATGCGGTCGACGATCTGGTCGTCATAGCTGCGCAGGATGCGGTCGGTGCGGTTGATCACCGTCACCTCGCTGCCGAGCGCGTTGAAGATGCCGGCGAATTCCATCGCGATATAGCCCCCGCCAACGACGGCGAGGCATCTGGGCTGCTGTTCGAGGTGGAAGACCTCGTTCGAGCTGATGCAATGTTCGGCGCCCGGAAAATCGGGCATCATCGGCCAGGAGCCGACCGCGACGAGGATGTATTTCGCAGTAATCTCCTTGCCCGAGGCGAGACGGACGCTGTGCGGCCCGGTGATCGTCGCGCGTTCGAGATAGCGGTCGACCGCGTGGCTTTCGAGCGTCTTGCCATAGAGACCCTCGAGCCGGTCGATGTCGCCGTTGACGAAATCGCGCAAGCTTCCCCAATCGAAGCTCTTGCCCTCGATCGTCCAGCCGAAGCGTTCGGCATGGGCGAGTTCCTCGGCGAACATCGATCCGTAGACCAGCATCTTCTTGGGCACGCAGCCACGGATGACGCAGGTCCCGCCGATCCGGTACTCCTCTGCAACCGCCACTTTCGCGCCGTGGCTCGCGGCGATGCGGCTGGCCCGGACACCGCCCGAACCGGCGCCGATGGTGAAGAGGTCGTAGTCATATTCGGCCATGGGGAACTCCTGTTGCGCGGTGCGATATGGCGTGCCCGCCGCGCCTTGCCAACCGTGTGCTGTGCCCTTTCGGCCCGACCGGCTGCCAAGTTACCCCGCCTTTGTAACCTCTGCCCCCCGGGCCGCGAAAGGAGCGGCACCCGCGCCAGGGAGACGCGCGGAGCCGGAGATTCAAGACATGACTACTGGAAGGCACGCGCTGCTGCTCGGCATCGCTGCGCTCGCCCTCGCCGCCTGCTCGCGCGAGGACACCGCCCCTGCCGCCGAGGCGGAAAAGATCGTCGACGTGCAGGGCAATATCAGCCTGCCCAGGGGTTTCGACCGCTGGCCCGTGCTCGGTGCCTGGGCCACGGCCTCGGCCGGGGCGGACGCGCCGGTCGACGAAATGCACACGGTCTATGTCTCGCCCGGCGGGATCGAGAGCTATCGGGCAAACGGCAGCTTCGCTGACGGCACGGTACTGGTGAAGGAAGTGCGCGGCGCAGAAGCCTCGCTGATCACCACCGGCAACGCCCATTGGCCGACCGAGACCAAGGTCTGGTTCGTCATGGTCAAGGATTCCGGGGGAAGGCACGCGGACAACCCGCTCTGGCGCGAAGGCTGGGGCTGGGCGCTGTTCGAAGGCGGCAATCCGGGCAAGCAGGTCGCCGAAAGCTTCGAGACCGCCTGCCAGGCCTGCCACGAGCCGGCGCAGGCAACCGACTGGATCTACGAGGAGGCCTATCCCGTCCTGCGGACCGGCACCCTCGCCGCCCCGGCATGGGATGCGGAGTTCGGCTTCTAGGCCGCCCGGAACGCCCGCCTTGCCGTCCGTCTTCCACGGTGTATCACCAGGCCGAGGGACACACGGCATGGCAGAAACGGGCAGGATCGGGACAGCGGCGATCGCGCTGCTCGCGCTGGCGACGGGGGGCTGCTGGGCGTCGGAAGCCCCGCTGATCCTGGCCCACCAGTCGGCCCAGCCGATCCCGGCCGGAACCTATGACTACCATGTCGGCGGAGAGATCGAGAAAGCCGAAGTCGCCGGCTTCCCCGGCGGCGGCTATGTCTACCGGGTCGAGCGCGAGGCGCTGCCGCTGCTGGCCCTGCCGGTCGCGCCGGACTGGTATGTCATCCAGATCGGCACGGCCGAGGATCCCTCGCTCTACGGGCTCGCCCATATCGACGGGACGCGGCTCGAATTCCATGACCCGCCCTGCGAGGACTGGCTGGGCAACCGCGCGGGGATGAGCCGCATGGCCGGGGACTGCGATTTCGCAACCGCCGAGGCGCTGGTCTCGGCGGCCGGAGCGGTCGTCCGCTCCGGCACGCTCGGGGAGCCGGAAAGCTGGCTCGATCTCGCCTCGCTGGTCGAGGACTAGGCCAGGCGCCTAGGCCGGTTGACGATTGCCGCCCGAGCGCCGCCGGCGCCCGCCCTGGCCGCCGCCGGGGCGTCCCGAGCGGCGCGGACCGTTGCCGCTATGGCCGCCGGGCTTGCCTTCGGAGCGGCGTTCCTGCCCTTCCGTGCGCGCACCGCCATTGCCGCCGCCCGCAGGCCGCCGCCGGCGGCCGCGGTCCTGCCGCGGCTTGCCTTCGCCGGCCGGGGTGACCCTGGCCTTCTGGCTGGGCCGCTGGGTCAGGACGCGCGAATGCTCCTCGATCGAATCCACCACCTCGCGGAAGCCTTCGGGCAGCGGGATCTGCTCCAGCGTGACTCCGGTGAGCTTCTGGATGTCCTTGAGATAGGCGCGCTCGTCCGCCGCGCAGAAGGACACCGCGATCCCGTCCGCCCCGGCACGCGCGGTCCGGCCGATGCGGTGGACATATTGCTCGGGGACATTGGGCAGTTCGAAATTGATAACGTGGCTGACGCCGGGAATGTCGATCCCGCGCGCGGCAACGTCGGTCGCCACCAGTACGCGGATCTTGCCTTCGCGGAACTGGCCGAGCGCCTTCTCGCGCTGCGGCTGGCTCTTGTTGCCGTGGATCGCGCTGGCGGGGATGTTTTCCTGCGCCAGCTTGCGGACCACGCGGTCCGCCCCGTGCTTGGTGCGGGTAAAGACCAGCACCCGGTCAATGTCCTTCGCCTCGAAGCCGTCCTGCAGGAAGATCGTCAGCAGCGCCTGCTTCTCGCTCTGGTTCACGAAACAGACGTATTGCTCGACCTTCTCCGCGGTGGTCGACTGCGGGGTGACCGCCACCTGCGCCGGATTGCGCAGGTAATTGCCGGCAAGGTCCTTGATGCTCTTGGGCATGGTTGCGCTGAACAGCAGCGTCTGGCGCTCCTGCGGCAGCAGGCGGACGATCTGCTTGAGCGCATGGATGAAGCCGAGGTCGAGCATCTGGTCGGCCTCGTCGAGGACGAGGATCTCGACCCCGGAAAGATTGAAGGCCTTCTGGTCGATCAAATCGAGCAGGCGCCCCGGGGTGGCGACGAGGATGTCGGTCCCGCGGTGGAGCTTGTTGCGGTCCTTGCCGACCGAGGTCCCGCCGACGATCGACTCGACCTTGAGTCCGGTCAGGCCGCCGTAATCCTTGGCCGACTTGGCAATCTGGCCGACCAGTTCGCGGGTCGGCGCAAGCACCAGCATGCGGCAGCTCTTGAACGGGGTCTGCCTGTCCGCCTCGCGCAGATTGTCGATCGAGGGCAGCATGAAGGCCGCGGTCTTGCCGGTGCCGGTCTGGGCGATGCCGAACAGGTCGCGCCCTTCGAGCACGAGCGGGATCGCCTGCTCCTGGATCGGGGTGGGGGTGTTGTAGCCCCGCAGGTCGAGCGCCTGCAGGACGGGCTGCGAGAGCCCGAGTTCGTCGAAAGTCATGTGTATGTACTCGCAAATATGCGGCAGCGCGCGCCTATGGGCACGCGCTACGGCGGGTTCGTTCGGAACGACCCGCGTGAAAAGGGAAGCTCTTGGGCTGGTGACCGAAACGCTGCCGGGGCGGGATGTCTCTCCGCCGGTTCACGCTGCAACGCGCTTCGATGGCGCGCATGTGGTCGCGGATGCAACGAAAGTCAAGGGATTCCGCAGCGCGTCAATTCTCGGGCGGCACCACCAGCATGTCGCACTCGACCCATTCGAGCATGGAGGACGCGACGCTGCCCATGGCGAAACGCCGCAGCCCACCCGCCCCCTGGGTCCCCGCGACGACAAGATCGGGATCGAGCGCGTCAAGCTGCTCCAGCAGCACGGTGCCGATATCGCCATAACCGAGATGCGGCGTGCCTCGCCCACCAAGCGCTTCGGCGACTTCGGGATCGGCGAGGAAGGCGGCCATCTCCTTCTCGCGCCGCTGGTGCGCTTCCGCGCGCAGATGGGCGTCTTTCTGCAGGCCCTCATAGGCCACGTGATAGGCCATCAACACGTGGATTTCGGCCTGCGGGAACAGGCTTGCCGCGACCAGCAATCCGCGGCGCGAGGTGTCGGAGAAATCGGTCGTCACCAGCAGCTTGCGATAGGGCTGGTGCGGGCGTTGCTTGACCACCAGCACCGGCCGATGACCGTCCCTGATGATCTGGTCGACCGCGGTGCCGACCATGTAGTCGCCGAAGGAATTGAACCGCGCGACGGCAGTGACGACCAGTTCGGCATCGCACATCTCCGCCGTGTCGACGATGGCCTGGAGCGGCGAGCCGAGCGGGAGGAAGATCTTCGTCTCGGCTTGGGGGTCGGGCAGGACTTCGCGCACCTTCGCCTCGAGCACCTCCGCGCTCAGCTGCGCCTTGCTGCCGCGCTTGCTCGCATGGACCACGCAGACCATCCGGCCGAGCTGCTCGCCGAGCACGAAGGCCCGGTCGACTGCGCGGTCGCTGCGGGCCCAGAGATCGGTGGCGACGAGGATCGGGCTGCGCATCATGGGTCGGGTCTCTCCGCTGGCGGTCTGCTTCGGCGTGAAAGACTACCGCCCCTGCCCGCCAAAGCAATGCCCGTGCCGCGTCAGCCGGCCAGCCCCGCCGCGGCCAGCAGCGCCTCGGTGCTGGGATCGAAATCCTGCCCACCGGCCTCGATGTCCCTGGCCATCTTCTTGCCCAGTTCGACCCCGAACTGGTCGAAGGGATTGATCCCCATCAGCACGGCACTGGCAAAGGTGCGGTGTTCGTGGAAGGCGATCAGCGCACCGAGCGTGCAGGCGTCGATATCGTCGCACAGCATGGTCGCGCTCGGGCGGTTGCCGGGGAATTCGCGCGCCGGATCCTTGCCGTCGGCGCTCATGTTGCCACCGGCCATCAGCGCGGCGCCCTGGGCAAAGCAATTTGTCAGCAGGATGCGGTGATGCACCGGATCGAGCTCGTCGCCGGGCGCGATGCTGGCGATGAAATCGACCGGCACGAGATGGGTCCCCTGATGGAGCAGCTGGAACACCGCGTGCTGGGCGTCGGTCCCCACCCCGCCCCAGGTGATCGGCGCAGTCGGCGCCTCGACCGGCGCGCCCTGCGCGGTCACGCGCTTGCCGTTGCTCTCCATCTCGAGCTGCTGGAGATAATCGGGCAGCAGCGCCAGCCTCTCGTCATAGGCAAAGCAGGCGCGGGTCTGGCAATCGCGCAGTCGGGAATAATAGAGATCGGACCAGGCCGCGCGCAGGCAGAGGTTGGCCGCCCCGTCGGTGTCGCGGAAATGCACGTCCATCGTCGCCGCGCCCTCGAGCATGAGCTCGAATTCCTCCCACCCGACCGCCAGCGCGACCGGGAAGCCGATCGAGGACCACAGCGAATAGCGCCCGCCGACATATTCGCTGAAGGGCAGGATGCGGGTCTCGTCCACTCCCCATTCGACCGCCTTCGCCGGCGCCGCGGTGAGCGCGACCACCCGGCCCGAAGGATCGACCACCCCGCCCTCGCGCAGCCATTTGAGCGCGCTTTCGGCATTGGTCATGGTCTCGATCGTGGTGAAGGTCTTGGACGCCACCGCGACCATGGTGGTCGCCGGGTCGCAGGCCTTGAAGGCCGCCTCGAGCGCGCAGCCGTCGATATTGGAGACGACGTGGACATCGACCAGCGCGAGGTCGCGCGTGAGCGCATCGACCGCCAGCGCCGGACCGAGCGCCGAACCGCCGATCCCGACATGGATCAGGTGCCGCACCTCGCCGAAGGCGCCCTGGTGGATCGCCTCGACCAGCATCTTCATCCGCGCGTGCAGCGCCATCGCCTCCTCGACGCTCGACTCCTTGCCGACCCCGCGCAGCGCCGCATGCTCGGCCGCGCGGCCCTCGGTCGGATTGACCACCTCGCCGGCGAAGAGCTTGCGGCGCATCTCGGCGAAGCCCATGGCCTCGCCCAGCTCCTCGAACGCCGCGATATGCGCGTCGTCGAGATGGGTCTTGGACCAGTCGAACAGGATCCCGCCCTGCGGCAGCTCGAGCCGGGCGGAGAGCAGCGCGAGCCGGTCGCCAGCGGCGAACAATTCGGCCAGGCCCGGTTTCGGCAAGCCGGCAAGCGTGTTCCAGGCTTCGGTGCTCATGCGCGTTCTCCTCTGCTGCAACTGCACAATCGACTAGGCAATTGCGCCGCGAATGGGAAGCGCCTTCGCCGGCATGCTGCCCGGCGTCCTGGACCGGCCATGCGGCAAAGCGCTTGACGCCGCGCCCTCCGCCCAACAAGGGTTCGCCGCATGGACGACACCGCAAGCACGGCGCCCGCCGAGAGCAAGGGCATCACGCCCGCCAGGCCGGAGAAAAAGGAGAGTCCCTTCTGGCTCTTCCTGCTCAAGCTGGCCCTGGCGGTGCTGATTTTCCGCAGCTTCGTCGCCTCGCCCTTCTCGATCCCGAGCGAAAGCATGCTTCCGAGGCTGTGGAACGGTGACCAGCTGGTGGCGAGCAAGTGGTCCTACGGTTTCTCGCGCCATTCGCTGCCCTTCGCGCTCCCGCTGATACCGGGCCGGATCCTGGCCAGCGCCCCCGAGCGCGGCGACGTGGTGATCTTCAAGCACCCCCTGACCGGGGAAGACTACATCAAGCGCGTGATCGGCCTGCCTGGCGACCAGGTGCAGATGGTCGGCGGCGTGGTCCAGCTCAACGGCGTGCCGGTACCCAGGGAGCAGGTCGGGGATTTCCTGATTCCGATCTCGCCCAACACGCGCTGCAAGCTCGAGGAGTTCGAGGCCGTTCTGCCCGACGGACGCCCCGGCTGCCGCTATCCGCAATATCGCGAGACCCTGCCCAACGGGGTCCGCTACAATGTCCTCGACCTCGGTGCCTATATGGCGGACGACACGCGGGTCTATGTCGTGCCCGAGGACCAGATGTTCGTGATGGGCGACAACCGCGACAATTCGCAGGACAGCCGTTTCCCGGCCGAACCCGGTGGCGGGGTCGGCATGGTTCCGCAGGACAATCTCGTCGCAAAGGCGCAGTTCATGATGTGGTCGAGCGAAGGCAGCCTCTCGCTGAACCCGTTCAGCTGGTTCGGCACCGTGCGCTGGGACCGCATCGGGGGCGGGATTTGACGCTCAAGCCCGAAACGCGGGCCTTTCTCGAAGGGCTCGGCTTCACCGTCGGTGACGAGGCGCATTGGCTCGAGGCGCTGACTCACGGCAGCGCCGGGGCCGAGCGTGACTACGAGCGACTCGAATTCCTCGGCGACCGGGTGCTCGGCCTGTGCATCGCCGAATGGCTCTATGGCCTCGCGGACGATGCCGAAGGAAAGCTTTCGCAGCGGCTCAACGCGCTGGTCAGCCGCAAGATGTGTGCGCAGGTCGCGCGCGAGATCGGCCTCCCGCCGCACATCCGCCTCGGCAGCCAGGCCCGTGCCGACGGGGCCGCCGAAAGCGACAACGTACTGGGCGACGTGATGGAGGCGCTGCTCGGCGCGAGCTTCGTCGAAAGCGGCTTCGCTCCGAGCCGCGCCGTCGTCCGTGCGCTCTGGGCCGATGCGGTTGCCGGGCGGGCAGGCGAACGCAAGCACCCCAAGAGCGCACTGCAGGAATGGGCCGCCGGCTCGGGCCGCAAGGTCCCCAAATACACGCTCATCGACCGCTCCGGTCCCGACCATGCGGCGCGCTTCACCGTCGAGGTCGCCGTCAAGGGCGTCGGCGAGGCGCAGGCCACGGCCGGCAGCAAGTCCGAAGCGGAGAAGCAGGCTGCCGCGGCCTTCATGGAGCGCTTCGCATGATTTTTCGACAAGCTCAGGATGAGCGGAAACCGGTATGAACGAGAACACTCACTCCCGCTGCGGCGTGGTCGCCGTGATCGGCGCTCCCAATGCCGGCAAGTCCACCCTCGTCAATGCGCTGGTCGGCCAGAAGGTCGCCATTACCAGCGCCAAGGCGCAGACTACCCGCGCGCGCCTGCTGGGGATCGCGTTGGCGGACGAGACCCAGATCATCCTCGCCGATACGCCGGGCATCTTCGCGCCGCGGCGGCGGCTCGACCGGGCCATGGTCAGCGCGGCCTGGGAAGGCACGCAGGCGGCCGATGCGGTGCTGCTGGTGGTGGATCCGATCAAGCAGCGCAAGCACGAGTTGATACCGCTGCTCGAAAGCCTGAAGGACCGGCCCGAGCGCAAGATCCTCGTCCTCAACAAGGTCGATGCGAGCAAGAAGGAGCCGCTCCTCGCGCTGGCGCAGGAACTGACCGGAATGGTCGCTTTCGAGGAAGTCTTCTTTGTCTCGGCCCTGACCGGCGACGGCGTCCCCGAACTGAAGACGCATCTCGCCGCGCTGATGCCCGAGGGACCCTGGCACTATCCCGAGGACCAGGTCTCCGACGCCAGCGAGCGCCTGCTCGCCTGCGAGATCACCCGCGAACAGCTCTACCTGCAGCTCCACGACGAATTGCCCTATGACGCCGCTGTGCGGCCCGAAGCCTATACCCAGCGGCCCGACGGCAGCCTCGAGATCCGCCAGCAGATCGTGATCGCGCGCGAAAGCCAGAAGCCGATCGTGCTCGGCAAGCGCGGCGCGCGGATCAAGGCCATCGGCGAGGCCGCGCGCAAGGAACTGGCCGAGCAGCTGGGCGTGAAGGTCCATCTCTTCCTCCACGTCAAGGTCGACGAGAAATGGTCCGAAAGCCGCGAGATCTACGAGGAAATGGGGCTCGACTGGGTGAAGTGAGGCGCGTGCCGGAGGACGTTCCCGATTACCCTCGCGCGCGAGTGACGCTACGGAAGCGCGCCAGGCTGCAGAGCGCCGCCACGATTGCCAGCGCGCAGCTGAACAGCATGGGCGTGGCGCCGTGGCCCAATCCGCCGGCCAGCAGGATGCCTACGGCGACCGCCGCCACGGTCTGACCCAGCAGGCGAGAGGTCGACAGCAGCCCACCCGCCGCCGCAGCGCGTTCCACCGGCGCCTGACCGATCAGCAGGCGCGAATTGGGAGAAAAGAACAGGCCGAAGCCGAGCGCAGTGAAGCTGAGCCGCCAGGCTATGCCCCATTCGCCGGGCTGGTCGGGCATGGCGGCGAGCAGCAGCAGGCCGGCAATCGCGATTCCCATGCCGGCGACGCCGAGCTTGGTCGGTGCGATCCGGTCGGACAGCCAGCCGGCCAGCGGCGAGATCACCAGCATGGTCAGCGGGAACGGCAGCAGCAGCAGGCCGACCTGCTGCGGCTCGTAGCCCATCCCCTCCTCGAGCCGGAAAGGAAGCGCCAGCATCAGCGCGCCCGCGGCGATGAAGCAGGCCATGGCGGCGAGCGCGGACAGGCCGAGCACCGGCCGGGCGAGCAGGTCGACCGGCAGCACCGGCGCGGTGCGCCGGCGCTCGCGCCGCACGAGGAACACGATCGAGACGACTCCGAGGATCGCCAGCACCGTGCCGAGCACCGCACTGCCATGCGCCCCGAACTGCACGCCGCCGATCAGCAGCAGCATGCTCAGCGCGCTCCAGCTGCTGCTGATCCACTGGACCCGGCCATGCCCGGGTTTGGGTTCGGGCAAGGCGCGGCCCATCAGCAGCGAGACGATGGCCAGCGGTGCGGCCGCCACGAACACCCAGCGCCAGTCGACATGGCCGACGATATAACCGCCCAGCGACGGCGCGATCGCGGCGGAGGAAGCGACGATGACGCTGTTGATGCCGAGCCCGGTACCGAGCTTCGTCGAAGGATAGATCTGCCGCAGCATGGCGGCCGACACGCTCAGCGCCATGGCCGCACCGATTCCCTGCAGGGCACGCAGCGCCAGCAGGACGAAGAAATCGCCCGCCAGCAGGCACAGCGCACTGGCGACCATGAACAGGCCCTGGCCCCACTGGTAGAGCGTGCGGTGGCCGACGCGGTCGCCGAGGCTGGCGAAGGGCAGCAGCAGCATCACCAGCACCAGCTGGTAGATCGCCACGACATTGGTCACGACCGCGTTGCTGACCCCGAGATCGCGCGCGATGGTCGGCAATGCGACGTTGGGAATCGACCCGTCGATCACGAGCAGCGCGGTGCCGAAGCTGATCGCGGCAATCGCCCACCACCGCCGCGGCTGGGGCAGGCCGGGATGGTCGGGACCGGCGGGCATCCTTATCGTGGAGCCTGCGCCCGTCCCTGTTGCCGCCTGCGTCATAGTGGCCATGTGTTCCTTCCGGCGGCGTTATGCAAGCGCGCCGGACCCAATCAGACTTCCGTCTCGGCGGCTTTCTTCGCCGGAGCCTTCTTCTTCGCCGGAGCCTTCTTCTTCGCTGGTGCCTTGCGCTTCTTCTTGGCCGGGGCCTTGGCGGCGCGCACGGTGATCAGTTCGATGGCCTGTTCCTCGCTCAGATCCTCGGGCTTCACGTCTTTCGGGATCGTCGCATTGGTGGTCCCGTCGGTGACATAGGGGCCGTAGCGGCCCGGCATGACCTTCATCTCGCCGCCGCTTTCGGGATGCGCGCCGAGCACCTTGATCGGTTCGGCCTTGGCCCTTCCGCCGCCCTTGCGGTTGGCAGCCTCGGCCAGCAGGGTGACCGCAGCATTCATCCCGGTCTCGAAGACGTCGCGCGTGCCGGCCAGCTTGGCGTATTTTCCGTCATGCTTGAGATAGGGCCCGTAACGCCCGATCGAGGCCTCGATCGGCTCGCCCGTCTCGGGGTGATTGCCGATCACCCGCGGCAGGTCGAGCAGCCTGATCGCCCAGTCGAGGTCGAAATCCTCGAGATCCTTGGGGATCGAAGCGCGTTTCGCCTCCTTGCCCTCGCCCATCTGGACATAAGGCCCGAAACGCCCGCTCTTGCGCTCGATTTCCAGCCCGGTCTCGGGATGGGTGCCGAGCGCTTCGTCCTCGGCCGTCTCGCCATTCTCGCCCGGCTGGGCGAAACGGCGGGTGAACTTGCATTCGGGATAGTTGGAACAGGCGACAAAGGCGCCGTAGCGCCCGCCGCGCAGCGCCAGCTTTCCTGCACCGCACTTGGGGCACAGCCGCGGGTCGCCGCCATCCTCCTTCGGCGGGAACAGATAGTCGGACAGGAAGGCATCGAGCGCCTCGGTCACTTCAGAGGGCTTGCGCTCCATCACCTCGTCGGTCTTGGGCTTGAAGTCCGTCCAGAACTTGGCGAGCAGCTCCTTATAGGCTTCGCGTCCGTCGGAGACGGTGTCGAGCTCGTCCTCCATCTCGGCAGTGAAGTCATAGGCGACGTACTGCTCGAAGAATCGCTCGAGAAAGGCTGTCAGGAGCCGGCCGGATTCCTCGGCGAAGAAACGGTTTTTCTCGGTCCGCACATAATTGCGGTCCTTCAGCACCTGGATGATCGAGGCATAGGTCGAGGGGCGCCCGATGCCGAGCTCCTCGAGCCGCTTGACGAGGCTCGCCTCGGAAAAGCGCGGCGGCGGCTGGGTGAAGTGCTGGCTCGCCTCGACCGCCTTCTTGGCCGGGCAGTCGCCCTTGTGGATCACCGGCAGCAGGCCGTCCTCGTCGTCGTCGCTGTCGTCGCGGCCCTCCTGGTAGACCGCGAGGAAGCCCGGGAACTTGATCACCTGGCCAGTGGCGCGCAGTTCGTGCTGTCCGGTCCCGTCGCGCAGCGTGATAGTGGTCCGCTCGAGGCTCGCGGCCTCCATCTGGCTCGCCATGGCGCGCTTGAAGATCAGCCCGTAGAGCCGCCCCTCGTCGCCCGAAGCAGCGTGGTCGCGGGTAAAGTCGGTCGGGCGGATCGCCTCATGCGCTTCCTGCGCGTTCTTGGCCTTGGTGCTGTAGAAGCGCGGCTTCTCGGGCAGGTAATGCCCGTCATAGCGTTCGGCCACCGCCTTGCGGCAGGCGGCGATCGCGCCTGGGTCCATCTGTACGCCGTCGGTCCGCATATAGGTGATGGCGCCGGATTCGTAGAGGCTCTGCGCGCAGCGCATGGTGTGGCTGGCCGAGAAGCCCAGCTTGCGCGCGGCCTCCTGCTGCAGCGTCGAAGTGGTAAAGGGCGGCGCGGGATAGCGCTTGAGCGGCTTGGTCTCGACCTCCTCGACGGTGAAGCGGCCGTTCTCGACCGCGGCCTTTGCGGCCAGCGCGCTGCCTTCGTTGCCAAGCGTGAGCTTGTCGAGCTTCTGCCCCTCGAAGCGGACCAGCCGCGCCGCGAACTCGGTGCCGTCCTGCTCGAGCCGGGCGAGCACCGACCAGTATTCCTCGGGCCGGAACAGCTCGATCTCGTGCTCGCGCTCGCAGATCAGCCGCAGCGCGACCGACTGGACCCGGCCGGCGCTCTTGGCCCCGGGCAGCTTGCGCCACAGGACCGGGCTGAGCGTGAAGCCGAACAGGTAATCGAGCGCGCGGCGCGCGAGATAGGCGTCGATCAGCGGCTGGTCGAGCTCGCGCGGCTTCTGCATCGCCTCGGTCACCGCGGTCTTGGTGATCGCGTTGAAGGTGACCCGGTCGACCGCCTGCGGCAGCGCCTTGCGCTTCTTGAGCAGTTCCTGCACGTGCCAGCTGATTGCCTCGCCTTCGCGATCAGGGTCGGTGGCCAGGATCAGGCGGTCGGCCTTCTTGGCCGCATCGGCGATTTCCTTGAAGCGGCTCTGCTTGTCGCGATAGAGTTCCCAGTCCATCGCGAAATCCTCGTCCGGGCGGACCGAGCCGTCCTTGGGCGGCAGGTCGCGAACATGGCCGTAGGAGGCGAGGACCTTGAAGTCCTTGCCGAGGTATTTCTCGATGGTCTTGGCCTTGGCCGGCGATTCGACGATGACAAGCTGCATTGCGGTTCTTGGGCTTTCCTTCGCGTATACGTACGCGCGAGGGTGGAGTCGGGATCGGGTCTTCGTCAAGCGGACAAAGACACGCGGCCTCCGGCATGGCGCTGCAGCCTCCCGGCAATCTCCAGTTCGAGCAGCGCCAGCTGGACCGATCCGGCAGTCTTGCCGCTCAGCCTTATCAAATCGTCAATCGGGACCGGCGCGCTCGTCAGCAGGCCGAGCACATCGGCGGGTTCCTGCACGGTGTCCTCCTCGACCGGGTCAAAGGCCGGCGCGGTCTCGCGGAAAGTGGAGCGCGGCTCACCATCAAAGCCCGAGAGGAGTTCGACCACATCCTCGACCGCCTGCACCAGCACCGCACCCTCGCGGATCAGCTGGTTGCAGCCCTGGCTACGCGGCTCGAGCGGACTCCCGGGGACGGCCATCACCTCGCGGCCCGCCTCGCCAGCCAGGCGCGCGGTGATCAGCGAACCGCTCCTGGGTGCGGCTTCGACCACCAGCGTCCCCGCCGCCAGCCCGGCAATGATCCGGTTGCGGCTGGGGAAATGGCTCCCGCGCGGCTCGATGCCGGGCGGCTGCTCGGCCAGCAGCAGGCCTTCGCCGGCGATCCTCTCCTGCAGCTCGGCGTGCTGCGGCGGATAGGCGATGTCGATCCCGCTGGCGATCACGCCGATCGTCGACGGGAAGGCGCCTTCATGCGCCGCCCCGTCGACCCCGCGCGCCAGGCCGGAAACGACGGTAAAGCCCTGCTCGGCCAGGCCGGCGGCAAATTCGCGTGCCAGCCGGATCGCCGCGGCCGAGGCGTTGCGCGCGCCGACCATGGCGACGCAGGGCCGCGCGGCGAGCGACAGGTCGCCGCGGCAGGTCAGGATCGGCGGCGCGCTCTCGATCATACCGAGCAGGGCCGGATAATCGGGCGCGTCGTGGAACAAATAGCGGGCCCCGGCCTTGCGAACCGCGGCAATCTCGGCCTCGATCGCCGAGGCCCTGGCCGGCCGGTATTCGCGCGTTCCGCGCGCCCCGAGATCGGGCAAGGCCTCGAGCGCCGCCCGGGCCGTACCGAAGCGCTGCAGGAGCTGGCGGTAGCTGATGGGACCGATATTGGGCGAACGCAGCAGGCGGATCCGGGCGAAGGCCTCTTCCTGCGACGGCGCCGGACTCATTTCTTCTGCCCGACCTTCGGTTCCTCGCCCGCGAGGAGGCGCCGGATATTCGCCCGGTGCAACAGGAGCACCAGCACGGCGATCGCAGCCAGGACGGGCACGTAACCGGAATAGCCCAGCAGCGCCGCCGCGATCACCGCCGCGATCACTGCGCTCATCCCGGCAAGCGAACTGATCCGCGCCACGGCCAGCAGACCGAGCCAGACCAGCGCATAGGCCAGCCCGATCGGCCAGCCGAGCGCGAAGCAGACCCCGGCATTGGTCGCCACCCCCTTACCGCCCCTGAAACGGAGCCAGACGGGGAAGCAGTGACCCAGTACCGCCCCGGCCGCGGCCCAGGCCTCGAAGCCGGGATACAGGCGGGCGACGAGGAAGACCGCAAGGAAGCCCTTGCCGAGATCGAGCAGCAGCGTCACCGCAGCCAGCCCCTTGCGCCCGGTGCGCAGCACATTGGTGGCCCCGATATTGCCCGACCCGATCGCCCGCAGGTCCCCCGCACCGGTGAGCCTCGTAAGAAGCAGCCCGAAGGGAATCGAGCCGAGCAGGTAGGACAGCGCCAACGCCGCCGCAATCGCCTGCCAATCCGCCATATTCGAAACCCCTTCCGCAACCGTACCCCGCGACCTTAGGGGCTGGATGCCAGTTGCGGCAGGGGGAAAATCATCCAAAGTCGCAAGGCCTTTTCTGCCGCAACCATTCCGGCCTGCGGCAGCAGCCCGGGAGTTGACCTCGCAGACGCCTCCCGCCATTTCAGCGCAGATGGACCAGCCTGCCGCCGACGCCCCGATCCTCTTGCTTGATTCCGGAGTCGGCGGGCTGTCGGTGCTGACCGAACTGCGCAAGCTGCTGCCCGATGCTCCGATCATCTACGTCGCCGATTATGCCGCCCTGCCCTATGGCGAAAAGAGCGAAGCCCAGATCGCCGCGCGGGTCTGCGGCCTGCTCGGGCGGCTCACCGAGCGCTTCCATCCGCGGCTCGTCTGCATCGCCTGCAACACGGCCAGCACCATCGCGCTGGGCATGGTGCGCGACGTGCTCGAAATCCCGGTCGTCGGCACCGTGCCGGCGATCAAGCCGGCCGCGAGCCTGACGGAGACCGGCGTGATCGGCCTGCTGGGAACGGCGGCAACGATCCGGCAGGCCTATGTCGACAATCTCGAGGAGGAATTCGGCAATGGCCACGCCCTGCTCCGCCATGCGGCCCCGGACCTCGTGACCGCCGCCGAAGCCAAGCTGCGCGGCGATCGCCCCGATCCGCAAATCTTCGCCAATGCCGCTCTCGGCCTGCGCTCGCAGCCGGGGGGCGAACGCATCGACACGGTCGTGCTCGCCTGCACCCACTTCCCGCTTGTGGACAAGGAACTGGCGGAAGCGTTCGGATCACAAGTCCGCTTCGTCGACGGGGCCGCAGGCATAGCCCGCAGGATCGCCTTCCTTACCCAGGGCCAGGAATTCCGGCGCTCGGGACCCGACCTCGCGCTGTTTACCGGTGACAAACCGCTCGCACCCGGACTGGCCGAGACACTCGCCGCCTACGGGCTCGATCGCATTGACCGCCTTTAACGCGAACGGCTCGCAAACTCCGTGCTTTTCTTGATTTAAGTCATCGCGTAAGGCGCCCGCGACTGCTGATTGCTGCCGGACCGAGTCATCCTCGGGCTGATGGAAGCGCAACAAACGGACGGTTCATTTGAACTACGACCAGATTTTCGACCAGGCGATCGACCGGCTCCACGCCGAGGGGCGCTACCGGGTCTTCATCGATATCCTGCGCAACAAGGGCGCCTATCCCAACGCGCGCTGCTTCCACGGCCACAACGGACCGAAGCCGATCACCGTCTGGTGTTCCAACGACTATCTCGCCATGGGCCAGCATCCCAAGGTGGTGGAAGCCATGGAAGAGGCGCTGCACGACGTCGGCGCCGGCTCGGGCGGCACCCGCAACATCGGCGGCAACACCCATTACCACATCGAGCTCGAAAGAGAGCTGGCGGACCTGCACGGCAAGGAAGCCGCGCTGCTGTTCACCTCGGGCTATGTCTCCAACGACGCCACGCTCTCGACGCTGGCCAAGCTTCTGCCCGGCTGTGTGATCTTCTCCGACGAGCTCAACCATGCCAGCATGATTGCCGGCATCCGCAATTCGGGCTGCGAGAAGCGGGTCTTCCGTCACAATGACGTGGCCCATCTCGAGGAACTGCTGGCGGCCGAGGACCCGGAATGTCCCAAGCTGATCGCCTTCGAGAGCGTCTATTCGATGGATGGCGACATCGCCCCGATCCATGCGATCTGCGACCTCGCCGACAAGTACAACGCGCTGACCTATATCGACGAGGTCCATGCGGTAGGCATGTATGGTGCTCGCGGCGGCGGGATTTCGGAACGTGACGAGGCGGCCCACCGGATCGACATCATCGAAGGCACGCTGGGCAAGGCCTTCGGCGTCATGGGCGGCTATATCGCCGCGCACAAGAAGGTCATCGACTGCATCCGCAGCTACGCTCCCGGCTTCATCTTCACCACCTCGCTCAGCCCGGTGCTGGTCGCCGGCGTGCTGGCGGCAGTGAAGCACCTCAAGGCGAGTTCCGCCGAACGCGAGGGCCAGCAGGCCGCCGCCGCCATGCTCAAGGCGAAGTTCCGCACCGCCGGCCTGCCGGTGATGGACAGCACCACCCATATCGTCCCGCTGATGGTGGGCGATCCGGTGCGCGCCAAGAAGATTAGCGACATCCTGCTCGCCGAATACGGCGTCTATGTGCAGCCGATCAATTTCCCGACCGTCCCGCGCGGCACCGAACGCCTGCGCTTCACCCCCGGCCCCGCCCATAGCGAAGCAATGATGGACGAACTCACCGCCGCTCTGGTCGAAATCTGGGACCGGCTCGATCTGGAACTGCGCAAGGCGGCCTGAACGGCTCCCGCTAGCGGGCCGGACGGGCCTGCGGCAATCACGTGCAAGCGAACACCGGCAAGGGCATGAAAATGCCCGATGATGGTTTGACTCCCGTGGCAATTCGGCCGAACGGGGCCCGCGAGAGGAGTACCCCATGCCCGGTCTGAACCCCACTATCGATCCCGACGGCCTGCTCGAATACTCGGTCGTCTTCACCGACCGTTCGCTCAACCACATGAGCAAGGCCTTCCAGCACGTGATGCGCGACATCGACCAGGTGCTGTGCGAAGTCTATGGCGCCGACCGCTGCGTGGTCGTGCCCGGCGGCGGGACCTATGCGATGGAGGCGGTCGCCCGCCAGTTCGCGACCGACAAGCGGGTAATGGTGATCCGCAACGGCTTCTTTTCCTACCGCTGGACCCAGATTTTCGAAATGGGCGACATCCCGCGGCATGAGACCGTGCTCAAGGCGCGCCGCACCGGCGATGATGCACAGGCCCCCTTCGCCCCGATCCCGATTGCCGAGGCCGTCGCCGCCATCAAGGCCGACAAGCCCGACGTCGTCTTCGCCCCGCATGTCGAGACCGCCAGCGGGATCATCCTGCCCGACGGCTATATCAAGGCGCTGGCCGAGGCCGTGCACGATGTCGGCGGGCTGCTGGTGCTCGATTGCGTGGCCTCGGGCTGCATCTGGGTCGACATGCGCGAACTCGGCGTCGACGTGCTGATCTCAGCCCCGCAGAAGGGCTGGTCCGCCCCGCCCTGTGCCGGCCTGGTCATGCTCAACGCCAGGGCGCTCGAGATCTGCAAGAGCCGGACTTCCACGAGCTTTGCGGTCGATCTCGGCAAGTGGAACACGATCATGGAAGCCTATCTGAACGGCGGCCATGCCTATCACGCGACCATGCCGACCGACGCGCTGCGGACCTTCCATGATGCGATGATGGAAACCAAAGAAATCGGCTTCGAGACGCTGCGCGATGCGCAGTGGACGCAGGGCACCGAAGTGCGCGCCATGCTCAGGAACCGCGGAATCCAGTCGGTCGCCGCCGACGGTTTCGGCGCTCCCGGCGTGGTTGTCTCCTTTACCGAGGATCCCGCGATCCAGAACGGCAGCAAGTTCGCCGCTCACGGCCTCCAGATTGCTGCCGGCGTGCCGCTGATGGTGGACGAGGGTCCAGACTACAAGAGCTTCCGCCTCGGCCTGTTCGGGCTCGACAAGCTGAAGGACGTGCCCGCCAGCCTGGCCCGGCTCGAGAAGGCGCTGGACGAGGTCCTTTGAGGAAGGGGACCATGGCGACGATCCGGACACCGGGACCGATCGCCGCCGCCCCGGTACCGGAAGGCGCGCACTAGCATGGACGCCTGGATCGCCAGCTACCTGGCCCTGTTCCTGATCGTCTTCCTGGTCAATCTGACCCCGGCCTTCGCCCCGCCGACCTGGTCGATCATCGTCCTTTACGGCCTCCATACCGAGCTCGACTTGGCCGGGGTAGTGCTGGCGGCGGCCAGCGCGAGTGCGCTCGGCCGCACGCTGCTGGCGCTGGCCTTCCGTTACCTCGGCGACCGGATTCCCCAGCGCATGCGTGACAATTTGTGCGCCGCGCGGGAGGCGTTTCACGAGAACCGGCGCAACGGGCTGATCGCGGTGGCGGTGTTCTTCGTCTCGCCGCTGCCCTCGGCGCAATTATTCGAAGCCGCAGGGCTCGCCGGATTCCGCCTCCTGCCACTGGTAACCGCCCATTTCATAGGGCGGCTGTTCACCTACAGCTTCTATTCCTACACCGCGCACGAATTGAAGGAATCCTCCTTCGGCGAAGTGATCATGGACAATCTCACCAGCCCGATCAGCCTCGGCCTGCAAGTCGCGACGATCGCCGCGCTGGTCGCCTTGCCCTTGCTCGACTGGAAGAAGATTCTCCACCGCATGAACGGCAATCACCGCGACTGAACCTGCGCGGCGCCCCGGCCATGGCCGGGGCGCCTCAGGTCACCAGAGGCTCACCACATTGTCGCTTTCGCGTTCGGGACGTTCGCCGGTGTAGAGGCTGTGCATCGGCTCGTCGCCGACCACCACGCGCGCGCCCTGGCCGAAGCCGTTGAAACCGGTCCGCATGGCACAGCCATAGGCGCCGAGCATGCCGATCTCGATATAGTCGCCGGCCTCGATTCCTTCGGGCAGCAGGAAGGGACCCTGCATGAAATCGGCATCGTCGCAGGTCGGGCCGTAGAAGGCGAAGCCCTGTTCGGGCGCCGTTTCCGGGCCATCAACCTGCCGGACCGGGAAACGCCAGTCGACATGGGCAGCATCGAACAGCGCGCCATAGGCGCCGTCGTTGATGTAGAGTTCCTCGCCGCGGCGCTTCTCGACCTTGACCAGCAGGCTGGAATATTCGGCGCTGAGCGCCCGGCCCGGCTCGCACCAGAGCTCGGACGAATAAGAGATCGGCAGCGATTCCGAGGCACGGAAGATGACCCCGAAATAATCTTCCAGCGGCGGCGGCTCCATGCCTGGATAGATCGAGGGGAAGCCCCCGCCGACATCGATGATGTCGACGGTCACGGCCGCCTCGACGATCGCTACGCGCACGCGCTCGAGCGCCTGGACATAGGCGAAGGGGGTCATCGCCTGGCTGCCGACGTGGAAGCACACGCCCAGCGCGTCGCAATGCTGGCGGGTCGCCTGCAGCAGCGCGGCCGCCTCGGTCAGGTCGCAGCCGAATTTCGACGCGAGGCTGAGCTCGGAATATTCGGAAGAGACGCGCAGACGCACGCAGAGCGAGAGATCCTCGGCGGCAGCCCCGTTCTCGTCCGACGTCGCTTCGACGATCTTGGCCAGTTCCTCATGCGTATCGAGGCTGAAGACCTTCACGCCATGCTCGAAATAGGCCTCGCGGATCGCGGCCTTCGACTTGACCGGGTGCATGAAGCACAGCACCGCCCCGGGCAGGACGCCGCGGACAAGGCGCACCTCGGCGATCGAGGCGACGTCGAAATGCGTGATCCCCGCCTGCCACAGGATCTGCAGCAGTTCGGGCGAGGGATTCGCCTTCACCGCATAGAGCGACTTGCCCGGAAACTTCTCGGCAAAGAAGCGTCCGGCACGCAGCGCAGCATGCGGGCGATTGAGGGTAACGGGTTCTTCCGGAGCGAGGTCGCGGATTACAGCCGAAGCGTCAGGGTAGATGTGCAACTCAAGGGACCCCCAAAACGGTTTGGTTAAACCATGAAACGACAAGCTGCCTTGCGGTTAGGAAGTCCCCTTGGGGCAGCGAAGTGGCGCATATAGGGCCGCAGAAATGAACTGCAAGTGAAAATGGCCCCGGGGTTATGCCTTGATCGTCAACAGCTTGTCGCACCCGTCCGCAAGCGCGCCGTTTCCGGTGGTTTCGATTGTGACATTTTCGCTGCAAAATTCAATGCCCGACCGCCGCGGGGAACCTTCCACGCGGCGAAACGCAAGCCGGGCGGGACGAATCGCCCCTGCAGCGCGATTCAGAAATCGATATGCGGCACGCGGTCCACCGTGCCCTTCTCGCTGTCGTCGAGCCGGTGGAAATCGGCTTCCTCGAAGCCGAGAGCGGCAGCGAAGAACACCGCCGGAAAGCTCTCGCGCGCGGTGTTGTAGCGCGAGACGGCCGCGTTGAGCGCGCGCCGGGCGGCGGCGAGCTTGTCCTCGACATCGGAGAGTTCGCGCTGCAATTCCTGGAAATTGCTGCTGGCCTTGAGATCGGGATAGGCCTCGCCCAGCGCGAGCAGCTTGTCGAGCGCGATGCGCAAGGCGCCCTCGCTTTCCGAGCTGGTCTGGTTCACCGCCGTGTTGCGCGCCAGGATCGCCCGTTCGAGCGTTTCCTGCTCATGCGCCGCATAACCCTTTACCGTGGCGACCAGGTTGGGCACGAGATCGTGCCGCTGCCGCAATTGCGCGTCGATATCGGCGCGGCCCTGGCGGACGTTCTGCCGCAGGCCGACCAGCCGGTTGTAGATCCCGATTACCAGCACGGCCAGGAACAACAAAACGGCGATGACGACAATTCCGGTCCAGAACCCCATGACAAAACCCCTTGTTAGCGCCTGCCCTCTATAGCTTCGAATAGTTAAGCAAAGTAGGGGTTACCAAATGAGACCGGGGGCATGATCGAACGGCCGGATGTCGATGCCTTGCTGGCAGGGCCACTGGGCGGCTGGCTGGAGGAGCAGGCCGTGGACCGCGAAGAGGCCCGCGCACTGTCGATCAGGCGCTGGTGGAACGGGGCAATCGTGGCCCTGCCGCTGATCGCTGCGGGCATGTTCCTGATCCCCATTCCCTTCGACTTCAAGGTGTTCGCCGCGGGCGCGATCTGCATGGGCGTCTTTGCCTGGGGCCAGTGGCCGCGCAGGCAGGCCATCAAGAAGGTGAAGCAAGGCATTAACCAGGCGATCGCCCAGGCGCTGGAGCTGGACTATGCCGCCGAGTTCAAGCCCGGCAAGCATTTCGGCCTGGTCCGCGAATTCCGGATGCTGCCGAAATACAACCGCTCGAAATTCGAGGATCTGTGGAGCGGCACCGTGGCCGGCCACGGCTTCCTGCTGCACGAGGCCCATCTGGAAGAGAAACGGGGAAGCGGGAAAAACCGGCGTTACGTCACCGTGTTTCGCGGCGTGATCATGGCCATCACCACCAGCCGGGACGTGCACGCCACCACGCTGCTGGAACGCGCAGGCAAGCACAAGGGCTGGTTCGGAGGGCGCAAGGAAACGCTGCATTTCGGCGGTATGACCCTCGACTATGTGGACCAGGTCCATCCCGATTTCGAAGAGATGTTCGCGATCTGGAGCACCGACCAGGTGGAGGCCCGCTATATCGCCGATCCGATTTATATCGAACGGCTGATGGAAATCGAACGCGCCTTCCGGGGCAAGAATATCCGCGCGCTGTTCCACCGGGGCGAGATGATCCTGGCGATACAGACCGGCAACAATTTCGAAAGCGGCTCGCTTTACGCCCGCAATGACCGGCGCAAGATCGAAAACACGATCCACCAGTTCGCGTCGCTTGCCGACCTCGCGCTGTGGATGAACGAGCGCTAGCGCGCTCAGCTCAGCCTGTCGCGGAAATCCTGGTATTCGAACTTGCGGATCAGTTCGAGCTGGTCGGTCTCGCTGTCCCACAGCCAGATCGAAGGAAGCGGCACGCCGTTGAAGGTGGTGGTCTTGACCATCGAATAATGCGCCTGGTCGAGGAAAGCGAAGCGCGTGCCGGGCTTGCAGGGGACCGGCAGGCGGTAATCGCCGATCACGTCGCCCGCGAGACAGGACGGCCCGCCCAGCCGCACCGGCTGCCCCTCGCCCTGCTCCTCGCCCAGCAGCGCCGGGCGATAGGGCGCCTCGAGCACGTCGGGCATGTGGCAGGTCGCCGAGACATCGGTGATGGCGAGGTCCATCCCGTTCCAATGGCTGTCGAGCACCGTGCCGACGAGGATCCCGGCATCAAGCGCTACTGCTTCGCCCGGTTCGAGATAGACCTGCGCCCCGGTATCCTCCTGCACGTCCTTGAGGAATTCGACCAGCTCGTCGCGCTGGTAGTCGGCACGGGTGATGTGGTGCCCGCCGCCCATGTTGAGCCAGCTGAACTGGCCGAAATAGGGCTCGAGGAAATCGAACACCTTGTCCCAGGTCGCGTGGAGCGGCTCGAAATCCTGCTCGCAGAGATTGTGGAAGTGGATCCCGTCGACCATCCGCATATGCTCTTCGGTCAGTTGGTCGACCGGGAAGCCGAGCCGCGAGCCGGGCGCGCTGGGATCGTAGCGCGGGACCTCGCCCTGCGGGCTCAGGGGATTGATCCTGAGGCCGATGTCGAAGGCCTCACCGCGCAGGCGCGCCGCCTGGAGGATCGCCGCGCAGCGCTCGATCTGCATCGGCGAATTGAAGATCACATGGTCCGACAGGCGCAGGATCTCGTCGAGGTCCTCGGGCTTGTAGGCCGCGCAATAGGTCGCGATCTCACCGTCGTAATGCTCCGAGGCGAGCAGCGCCTCCCACAGGCCCGAAGTGCACACGCCGTCGAGATATTCCCCGATCACCGGGGCGACCGACCACATCGAGAAGGCCTTGAGCGCGGCGAGCATCTTGATCCCCGAGCGGTCGCGCACGTCGGCGAGAATCTGCAGGTTGGCACGCAGCTTCGCGAGATCGACCACGAAGGCCGGGCTGTCCACCCGGGTGAGGTCGAAGCGGGCAAAGGCCCCGGGGTCGCCGGCTCTGGTCTCCATCAGAAGCTGACCGGCCCGTCCATTTCCTCGACCGTCCAGGGCAGGCCGTGCGCGTTGAGCATGTCCATGAAGGGATCGGGGTCCATCTCCTCCATGTTGAACACGCCCTCGCCCGACCACTTGCCCGTGACGAGCATGGCGCTGCCGATCATCGCCGGGACGCCGGTGGTGTAGCTGACGGCCTGGTTGCCGGTTTCCTCGTAAGCGGCCTCATGCGAACAGATGTTCTTGATGTAGAAGGTCTTCTCGCCGCTCCCGTCGAGCGCCTCGCCGGTCGCGACCACGCCGATATTGGTATTGCCCTTCGTCGTTTCGCCCAGGGTTTCCGGCTTGGGCAGGACCGCCGCGAGAAACTGCAACGGGATGATCTCCTTGCCCTGGTAGGTGATCGGCTCGATCCCGGTCATGCCGACGTTCTGCAGCACGGTGAGGTGCTTGATGTATTCGTCGCCGAAGGTCATCCAGAACCGTCCGCGTTCGAGTTCGGGCAGGAACCTGGCGAGGCTCTCGAGCTCCTCGTGATACATCATGTACATGTTCTTCGGGCCGACCGCCTCGAAGTCGAATTCGACCTTCCGGCCCATGGCCGGGGTTTCGACGAACTCGCCGCCTTCCCAATGGCGGGCAGGCGCGGTGACTTCGCGGATATTGATTTCCGGGTTGAAATTGGTCGCGAAGGCCTGACCATGATCGCCCCCGTTGCAGTCGAGAATGTCGAGCTGGCGGATGGTCCTGAGCTTGTGCTTCTTGAGCCACATGGTGAAGACGCTGGTCACGCCCGGATCGAAGCCCGAGCCCAGCAGCGCCATCAGTCCCGCTTCCTTGAAGCGGTCGTGATAGGCCCATTGCCACTTGTATTCGAACTTCGCTTCGTCCTTCGGCTCGTAATTGGCGGTGTCGAGATAGTTCACACCCGCTTCGAGGCAGGCATCCATGATCGGCAGGTCCTGGTACGGCAGGGCCAGGTTGACCACCAGGCTCGGCTGGATCTTGCGGATCAGCTGGACCATGGCCGGGACTTCCTCGGCGTCGATCTCATAAGTCGCGACATCCCGCCCGCAGCGCTGCTTCACCGAGGCGGCAATCGCGTCGCATTTCGACCGGGTCCGGCTGGCGAGGTGGATCTCGGGAAAGATCTCCGGGTTGAACGCCATCTTGTGCACGCAGACCGAGCTGACGCCGCCCGCGCCGATCACCAGAACCTTGCTCACCGTAATCTCCTTTGGCCTTGCCGAGTGGCTGCCATATAGGCTCCGCACATGACGGGACAACAACTACGCGCACCGACGGCGGCCGGGGTGAGGCGGGCAGCGGAAAAGATCGCCGCGATCCTGCCGCCGACACCGCTGCTGCCGGTCGAAATCGACGGCATCCGCTGCTGGGCCAAGGCCGAATCGCTCCAGCCGGTCGGCGCCTTCAAGATTCGCGGCGGCTGGCACCGGCTGAGCGACCTCGACGAGGAGGAACGCGCGCGCGGCGTGGTCGCGGTCTCGAGCGGCAACCACGCGCAGGGCGTCGCCTGGGCCGCGCGCCGGCTGGGGATGGCCGCGACCATCGTCATGCCGCGCGATGCGCCGAAGGTGAAACTCGACCGGGTGCGTGAACTGGGCGCCGCCATCGTCCCCTACGAGCGGCTGAGCGAGAACCGCGAGGAAATCGCCCAGGCGCTCGCGGCCGAACGCGGCGCGACCTATGTCCATGCCTATGGCGACCCCTGGGTGATCGAAGGACAGGGGAGCTGCGGGATCGAGATCGAAGAGCAGATGCGGCACCAGGCCGGGTGGCCTCCGGAACGGATCGTGGTCTGCTGCGGCGGTGGCGGGCTGGCGGCGGGCCTCGTGCTCGCCTGCCCCGGAGCCGAAGTGATCCCGGTCGAGCCCGAAGGCTGGGACGACGTCGCGCGGTCGCTCGCCAGCGGGAGGATCGAAGCCGTCGGCCCGAATCCGCCGCCGACCGCCTGCGACGCGCTGCAGACGCTGGCGACGCAGGCGGTCAATTTCGGCATCCTCCACGGCCGCGCCGGCCCGGGCGTGGCGGTGAGCGAGGCGGAAGTCCGGGCCGCCCAGCGCTTCGCCTTTGCCCGCCTGCGGCTCGTCCTCGAGCCCGGCGGCGCGGTGGCGCTGGCGGCCGCGCTCGCGGGGAAAGTGCCGCTCAGCGAGCGGACCGCCATCGTCCTGACCGGCGGCAATACCGATGCCGCCAGCTTTGCCGCGGTGCTTGCCAGTCAGGATTGAGCCCCGATTGACAATCACGGGCCGCCGGAGCAGCCTCTCCACTCTCGTTCTCGTCGCCCTGGCCATCCGCGCCCTGATGGCGACACTGGCCTTTTGAGGAGCACGCGATGATCGGAATGGACATCCTCAAGCCGGCCGTGCTGCTGATGGCCTGGACCATGGTCATGTGGTTCTGGCTGTACGCCACGCGGCTTCCCGCGCTCGGCAAGGCCAGGATCGACCCGGACAGGCTGGTGACGGACCCGGACGCCAGCCTCGATCGTCTCCTGCCGGCCAAGGTGCAGTGGAAGGCCCATAACTACAATCACTTGCACGAAGCCCCTACCGTCTTTTATGCGGTCGCCATCGTGCTGGCGATTATCGGCCATGGCGACGGGATCAACGCCTGGCTCGGCTGGGCCTATCTCGTCCTGCGCGTGCTCCATTCGCTGGTACAGGCGACCGTCAACAAGGTCATGCTGCGCTTCGCCCTCTTCGTGCTCTCGAGCCTGGTGCTGATGGCGCTGATCCTGCACGCGGCCATCCCGCTGTTCGACATACACATGTAATCGGACAAGGCCGATCAGGCCGGCTCGGCCAGATCCTTCAGGAAATTCTCGGTCCAGACGAGGACATTGTCCTCGCGAACCGTGACGATCAGCTTTTCCCAGCGTTCCTTGCGCTCGGCGAGCGGCATGTCCATCGCGGTCCGGATCGCGAAGGCGACATCGTCCGGGCTGTGCGGATTGACCAGCACCGCATCGGTCAGCTGCTGGGCCGCCCCGGCAAAGCGGCTGAGGATCAGCACGCCGGGATCGTCCGGATCCTGCGCCGCGACGTATTCCTTCGCCACCAGGTTCATTCCGTCGCGCAGGGGCGTGACCAGGCCGATCTTGGCCGCACGATAGAAGCCGAACAGTTCGGCCATCGGAAAGCCGCGGTTAACGTAGCGGATCGGGACGAGGTCGACGTCGGAGCGCGCGCCGTTGATCTGGCCGGTCTTCTGTTCGAGCGTGGTGCGGATGTCCTGGTAGCTCTTCACATCCTCCCTGCTCGGCGGCGCGATCTGGATGAATACCAGATCGCGCACGCGCTCGGGATTGTTGTCGAAGAACCGGCCGATCCCGTCGATCCGCTCGGGCAGGCCCTTGGAATAATCGAGCCGGTCGACCCCGATCATCGCGGTCCGTTCGCGCGTGCTCGATCGCAGCCGCACCGCGGCCTCCTGCGCCTCGGGCGTGCCGGCCAGCGAACTGAAATGCTCGTAATCGATCCCGATCGGGTAGGACCGGGCATAGGTCACCCTGCCCTCATATTCGATCCGCCCCGTCTGGTCGTCGACCGAGGCTCCCAGTTCCTTGCGGCAGTAATGGAGGAAGCTTTCCAGCCATTCGTCGCATTGCAAACCGATCAGATCGTAATGCAGCAGCGCCGAAACCAGCCTCTCATGGAACGGCAGGGAGACGAACAGCCGGGTCGGCGGCCAGGGGATGTGGAGGAAGAAACCGATCCGGTTGGTAACCCCCCGGCTCCGCAGCCGCTCGCCCAGCGGCATGAGATGGTAGTCATGGACCCAGACAACGTCATCGGGTTCGATCAGCGGCCGGACGCTCTCGGCGAACTGTTCGTTGACCCGTTCATAGCCCTTGCCCGTCTCGCGTTCGTACTCGGTCAGGTCGATACGGTAGTGGAACAGCGGCCACAGCGTGGAGTTGGCATAGCCGTTGTAATATTCCTCCACGTCGTGCGGTTCGAGGTCGATCGTCGCCGTGGTCACGCCGTCGTTGCGCTGGACGCGGATATCGCCGGTGAATTGCTCGGTTTCCTCGCCCGACCAGCCGAACCAGATCCCGCGATGGCGCTTGAGCGCGGCGTTGAGCGCCCCGGCCAGCCCTCCTTGCGCCCCCGCGGCCCCGCGCGCCTTGGGCACCGCGACGCGGTTCGAGACGATGACGAGGCGGTTTACCTGATCGTGTTCCATGACTTGGACAGCAGCCCCGCGCAATTGATGACACCGACGAGCGAATAGGTCTGCGGGAAATTGCCCCACAATTCGCCGGTTTCGAAATCCATGTCTTCCGACAGCAACCCCGATCGGGTGCGATGCCCGAGCATGGTGCAAAAGAGTTCGCGCGCCTCGTCGTCGCGCCCGGCCAGGTGAAGGGCCTCGATAAGCCAGAAGGTACAGATATTGAAGGCCGTTTCCGGCGTGCCGAAATCGTCCTCGGCAGCATAGCGCAGCATGTGTTCGCCCCGCCGCAGCGCCTTCTCGACCGCGGCGAAAGTCGACTGGAAGCGCGCATCCTCCGGCTTGAGGAAGCGCAGTTCGACCATCTGCAGCAGGCTGGCATCGAGATAGTCGCTCTCGAAAGAGGCCCCGTAATGCCCGCCCTCGCCGTTTGCGACCCAGGCGTTCTCCTCGATCTTGCGGCGGATTTCGGCGGCCCGTTCGCGCCAGACCGCCTCGCGCCCGGCCTTGCCGAGATGGGCCGCGACATTGGCGAGCCGGTCGCAGGCGGCCCAGCTCATCACCGCCTGGTAGGTATGGACCTCCTGGCGAGTGCGGAATTCCCACAGACCGGCATCGGGCTGATCGTGGTTCTTCCATGCCATTTCGCCGACCTGTTCGAGACTTTCGAAGTCGCGTTCGTCGGCCATCCGCAGCAATCGCTTGTCGAAAAAGCCCTGCGCGGTCGGCAGGACGATCTGGCCATAGGCGTCGTTCTGGACCTGGAAATAGGCCGCATTGCCGCGTCGGACCGGCCCCATGCCGCGATAGCCGGCTAGATGCGCCGCGGTAATCTCGTCGAGTTCGCCTTCGCCCATAACCGAATAGAGCGGCTGGATCTGGCCGCCCCTGGCCTCGTCGACAATGTTGCGCAAGAAGGCGAGGTATTTCTCCATCACATCGAGCGCACCGAGCCGGTTGAGTGCCTGGACGGTGTAGTAGGAATCGCGGATCCAGCAGTAACGATAGTCCCAGTTGCGTTCCGAATGGGGGGCCTCGGGGATAGAGGTCGTCAGCGCGGCCACGATCGCGCCGGTTTCCTCATGCTGGCAGAGCTTGAGCGTGATCGCGCAGCGGATCACCTCTTCCTGCCATTCGAAGGGTGTGGCGAGGCTGCGCACCCACATCTGCCAGTATTTGCGAGTAAACTGTTCCATGGTCCGCACTTCGGACCGGATATTGCCGCGGAAGGGCTCGTCCGGCCCGAGGAAGAAATGCAGGTCCTGCTCGAGCCGGAAAGGACGCCGTTCGAGCACGTAGCCGACCGGCGCGTCGGTGCTCAGCCGCATCGGCTGGTCGCTCAGCAGATAGCGGATGTGATTGGTGCCGTTGGTGGTCTCGGCCAGTGCCGCGCCGTAATCGCGCATGGGTGTGAGATTGACGACGATCCGCGGAACGCCCGCGATCGGCCGGACGATCCTTGCCCAGGCGACCGGCCGGTACATCCGGCCCGAGCGTTCGAAACGCGGGCAGAAGTCGACTATCTCGGCCGCGCTTCCGTCCCTGGCAAAGAGACGCGTGACGAGCATGGCGGTGTTGCGGATATATTCCTGCTCCACCCGTTCCTGCCCGTCCAGCGAGATCCGCCAAACGCCCGATTCCCGGTTCGCGCCATTGAGCAGCGCACAGAAGATGGGATCGCCGTCCACCCGCGGGACGCAGCCCCAGACGAAGCCGCCCTGGCTGTCGATCAGCGCGGTCACCTGGCAATTGCCGATCGGCCAGAGTTCGAGTTCGGGTTCGGGTTCGGGCGCGGGATTCAGAGCTCGAGCCATTCATGAACCTTTCGCACATTGGGCAGGCGGTAGCGCGCGCATGTCTCGTGGCGGTCGCCGATGATGATTCCGAAACCGCCGCGTTCGTCGACCGCGCGAAAGCCATCCTCATCGGTGACGTCGTCGCCAAGGAAGATCGGCAGGGCGTCGGCAAAAGGCGCCTCGCGCATGAAGGCCGCAACGGCGCTGCCCTTGTTGGCGCCCGGCGGGACCAGTTCGACCACGCATTTGCCGCGCTTGACCGCGAGGCCATGCTCCTGCGCGAGCGACCGGGCCAGAACAAGCGCGACATCCTCCAGCGCGGGATCGGCCCGATAATGGAGCGCCGCGCCGAAGGCCTTTCGCTCGAGCGTCGCCCCGGGGTGAGCGGCAACGAAGTGCGCCAGCGCCACCACGGCGCGCCTGTCGATGGCGCGGGGCGCCGCGCCCAGAGTCGCGTGCCCGGCCGTGAAACATTCGATCCCGTGTGACCCGGCCCGCGCGAATTCGAGGCCGCCAAGATGCCCGGCAAGGTCCGCGAGCGATCGCCCCGTAATCAGCGCGAAACGACCGTCCAGCCGGTCGGAGAGAGCAGCCAGTCGCGCCCCCAGCCCGTCAGGCACCTGGATTGCATCATGCGTAGGGGCGATTTCCACCAGCGTCCCGTCGAAATCGAGGAAGACTGCCACGGCCTGCTGCGCCTGAAGGTCGGCCAGCGGCGGAGGTGCGAGAGACGCCACAGTGGAAACCATTACCCGGGGACATAACACAGTCGGCCGCAGGCGAAAGGCGTTTGCACCTGCGAAGGAAAAAATATTGCAGCTGCGAAGCAGCTTACCCGCCTGCGCCGAAAAATTTGCGCCAGATCATGGCGGCTGTCATCTCGTGCTATAAGAACAGCCATAAGCTGCATTGGTTCGAAGGAAGGAAGGACGCCATGAAATCGATTCTGACACCGATCCTGCGCGACAACGGGATGGAAGCCCGGTTCCAGGCCGCACTCGACGTCGCCCGTTGCTTCGACGGCCACCTGACCTGCCTGCATATTGCCCCGCTCGAACAGCTTGCCTCGGTCGAACCCTATGGCGTGACCTATCTCCTCGCCCAGTCGGTGGAGCAGATCCGCGAACAGCAGAAGGAAGAACAGGCCGGTTTCGAAGCGCGGCTGAAGGAGGAAGACGTTCCGTGGGACTGGCTCTCCCGCGTCGGTTCCCCGGCGGCGATGGTGGCCGATCACAGCTGGTTGAGCGATCTGGTGGTGATGAGCCTGCCGGGCACGAGCGAGGACAGCGACCACAGCGGTTTCGGCCCCGCCGACGTGGTGGTGAACATGCGCGCGCCGGTACTGGCCGTACCCGAAACCAGCCGCGGCTTCGAGTGTTCCGGCAAGGTGCTGGTCGGCTGGGACGGTTCGCCCGAAAGCTGCGCCGCCCTCAAGGCCGCCCTGCCGCTCCTGCGCAAGGCGTCGAGCGTGAAGCTGGCGGTTGTGCGCGAGGAAATCGACGGCAAGGACCTGCCACCGACCGAAGCCGCCGCATGGCTCGCCCGCCACGGCATCGAAAGCACGTTGGAAGAACTTCCAGGGGCTCCTGTACCGGTGTCCGATACGCTGCTCGACGCGGCGGCGAATTTCGGCGCCAGCTGCCTCGTCATCGGCGCCTACGGCCATTCGCGCCTGCGCGAGAACATCTTTGGCGGGGTCACTCGCGGGATACTCGACAAGGCGCGAATCCCGCTGCTGTTGGCGCATTAGAATCGGCCTGGCTACCTCTTGGCAGCCAGTCGAAGGCCGGGTTCAGGCACGAGCGACGAATTGCTCGGGAAGGTCCCACAGGAATTCGACGCCAAGCGCGTTGCCTTGCGTCCAGCGGACGATCCCATCGACCAGCGTGTGTTCGTCCACCGCCAGGGTGAGATACTGGCCCGCGCGAAAGTGCGCGTCCTCGGCTTCCAGCCGGCATCCGCGCCGGGAGAGATCGACGATCCACCCCGCTATCGGGGCCTGCGGATTCTCGAAAGTCTGCGTGCGCAGCTGCGTCGCCTTGCGCAGGCGCGTGCGCCGTTCATGGCCTTCCGCGGGCATGGCCGGCGGATATTCGATCTTCGGCCTTGCGACCATGGTTCCTTCTCCCTCGGCGTTCGTGCGACACCGCATGCCCGATGCCTAGCCGCAGTCGGCTAAGAAAAGGTGAAGTCCTGCGGCCAGTCCCGGACCGGCCGAACCGGCGTCACTGCACGACTGCTTCGAACACCAGCGCGAATTGCTCGCCCGGCCCGAGACTGGTCGCGGTGATCGACAGGCTGTTGCCGCTCACCGAAGCCCCGACCGGATTGGCTTCGTCGGCTCCGTTGGCATTGTCATCCTCGTCCATGGCCGCAGAAGAGCAATCGCCGCCCGAACGCATGCTGCCCGGCGAATAGGCAATACCGGCGGGCAATGCGTCGCTGGCGAGAATGTTGGATGCCGTGGCCGAACCGGCGTTGCCGACGAGAATGCAGTAGGACAGCAGCGCACCGGGGATCGCCGCCGGATTGTCCGTTCCGTTGACCGGATCACTGAGGATCGAACTGATCTTGAGGACCGACAGCGTGGCATCGGGCGCACACAGGAGGAGATCGTGAATCGTGATCGCCTGTCCGCCCGGGTTCGCCGGTGCGAGCGCATGGTTGCCGTATTCGATGGTGATCGTGTCGACCGGATCCTCGAAGGTGACCACGACATTGCCGTCGGGATCGGCATTGGCAGCAAGGACGTCGCCGAACGCTTCGTTGCCGATCACGTAATTGGCGAGGCCGTTGGTCAGGACCGGCACGACCGTCGCGCCGTTGTAACTGCCATAGACCTTCAGCCGGTCAGCGAACTGCCCGCCGTAATAGTCGACGTCGAACACCGTGAACTGCACGCCCGGCACCGCTGCGGGCAAGGATATGACCGTTTGCGCAATTTCGGCGCGGTCGGCGAAATCAATATATTCGGTCAGGCCGTATTCGGCGGTCGGCAGGCCCGATTGCATCGCATTCGAGCGCGTGGGACTCTGCCCGCCGTAAGCGGCGCTGCTGACCCAATTCAGCCCGCTCGTCAACGCGAAGCCGATATCGCCGTAACCGCTGAGCGCAAGCACATTGGCGGTCAATCCGGCAAGCCAGGCCTGGAGATCCCAGTCAAACAGCAGAACACCCCGCGGGCAGCTGAGTGCCGGCGGGATGCCCGCGCTCCGGACGCCCGTAACCGTAAGCGAAACCGCGGCGTAGTCGTCCTCATTGGGCGCACCATTGGCCGGAAAGGAATCGCTGTCAGGCGCCGAGGACGTCACGATTTCTGCGCTGCTGACAAGTGTCGCGCCCGAAGTCGCCGTAACCGTTGCCGTCAGGGCTATGGCCTGCGCCTCGCCGGGGGCCAGCGAAGCGACCGTCCAGACGCCGGTTGCCGCGTCATAGATCCCGTCACCTGCTGCGCCGACGAAATCGACACCGGCCGCAAGAAACCCCGCGACCGCGACTCCGCTCGCCGTGAGCGAGGAGCTCGCACTGTTGGTCAGCGTGAGCGTGTAGATCACGGTCTGGCCGCTGGCCGGGCCGGAATTGCTGACCGTCATGGCGAGCGAAAGGTCCGCGGCATTGGCGGGCATTTCGGTAAGATAGAGTTCGGCGTGGCGGAACTGACCATTGTCCGAGAAAATATCGAGGTCGCAGATTTCCAGTCGCCAGATACCGTTGCTGCTCTTTCCGTCGAAGACGTCGAGCGAGGCGTCGGGACGGAAGTCGTGTGCGAAAGGCGGCGGGTTGCTTGTCGGATGGTTGCCCGTCGGAGAATCCGTGTTGACCAGCTGCGTCCCCTCGTCGTCGAGCAGCACGTTGAAATTGTTGCCGGTGATCGCGGCCGGGCTTCCGTCCACCAGCTGGCGGCGAGTTCCGTCGGGCGCTTGCAGCGTCATGCGCAGTTCACCGCGCGACGCATGGGTGGCATAGATACCAATATCGACATCACCGACGGTGAAGCTCTCGGCGACATTGAAATTGCGAACCAGCGGAGCGAAGCAGCTCGTCCCGCCGTCGAGCCGGGCGTTCTGTCCGCTGGCGTAACTGTGTACGGCCTGGGCCCGGACCGCGCCCGCCGAAGCCAGTCCGGCGAGCAGCAGCAGCAGGACGGTGAAGGATCGAAGAACGACACAGGTGAAGCCTGGTCCATGAACTGCCTGTTCCATGCCGCCGTCTAGCCTCCCAGCCCCAGGAAGCCAAAACTGTCGCGGTCGAACTTCAACCGGATTGCCGCATAGGCGCCCTTGTCGGTCTGCCGGGCCGCGGAAAAATCGCGATCGCGGAAGCCCGACAGGTTATAGCCCAGGGTAACCAGCAGGTCCCTGGCCGGCGAGAAGCCGATCTCGGGACCCAGCGCAAAGCTGGTCGTGCCGTCGTCGACATTGGCCCTGACCGTGGCCCGCCCGCCGATCTCGACCTTGCGGCCAAGACCGAAGCGCAGGTCGAGCCCGCCCATAAGCGTTGTTCCGGCGAGGTCGAAGCCGGCATAACGATCGAAATTGTGCCGGATCGCCGCGAACACGCCCAGCTCGGTCCCGCCGGTGGCCTCTCCCTCGCCCGGTGTCCAGTTTCCGGAAGCACTCACGATTGCCCGGCGCGATTTCGCGTCGCCATCAACCAGCAGGGCGCTCCGTCCGGCCGGGCCGACTTCTCCCGCGACCGCTCCTGCCACGGCATCGCTGCGGAATTCGAGCTTGGACAGCAACGCAAAGGCGCTGTCCGCCGGACGAAAGGCAAAGGAAAGCGCCGCTTCGGCAACTTCGGAGGCGGCCCCTCCCTCGCCTTCGGACCGCGTCCAGGTGACCCCGCCGCCGAGCACCCTGCCCTCACCGAATTCGCGGACAACGGCCGCCGAGATCCCCTTGCGATCGGCCATTTCGCCTGCGCGCCATTCCACCCGGCCGCGCGCGCTCCAGCGCTCCTTCCGCCAGGCAAGGCCTAGGCTGTAGGATGTGAAATCCTCACCCAGGCTGCCGTCCTCGCCAAGATGGCCCCCCGACGCAAGTGGATGGTCGGGGTCGGCGACCTGTTCGAGGTCTATCCCGCCGCCAAGCGTCCGGTTCCCGTCGAGCGTGGCATCAAGGGTGAGCTCCTCGCTGAGCTGGAATGTCTGGCCCAGCGCAAAGGCGGCAAAGCTGCGCCGGGCATCGGGCCCGACGGCTTGTTGCCCCAATGCGGTCACCAGGCGGCCTCCGCGCCATGGCGTGAATTCGAGCCCCCCGCGCAAGGTACGGCTGTCGACGACCGCGCCTTGCGCAATCTCGTAGGTCGCCAATGCCCGGATGTCCTGCGTGACCGCATAGCGCAGCCCGAGCCGGTGGCGGCTGGGAAGGTCGATCGCCCCCGCTTCGCCCAAGGCGATGCTCGTGTTGGCATTGAGCTCGAGGCGGTTGCCGAACAGACGCTGTGTCCCCCCGCCTCGACCACGGTCGAGCGGGTGCTGCTTCCGTCCGCGCGCCGGTCGTCGAGATAGGACAGCCCGAGATAGAGATCCCTCTCCGGCGCGCGCAGCACGCCGCGCACTTCCGCCGCCCGGCGTCTGGCGGTGTCCGTCAGGCTCTCCTCCTGCCAGCCGCTTCCGACCAGCGAGACCGCCTCGCCGAGCGACCAGCGCGCATCGACGCCCAGCTTGCGCCGGCCGCGTTCGGCGAGATTCTGCTGGCCCACGCCGAAATCGGCATCGAGCTGGCGCGCATAGGCCACGAGGTCGAGCGCCCCGGTACGGTGTTCCGCTTCGGCTGAGAGGGCCGCTGCACTGGCGCCGCTTTCGCCGGACAGCGCGATTTCGGCACGGATTTCCGTGCTCGGGCCGAGCCGGAGCCGCATGTCGGCCGCACCGAGGTTTGCACGCTCGCCGTCGCCCTTGTCGGTGATCCCGGTTGCGCCCAGGCGCAGCGCGCCGTCCGCGCTGGTCCAGCTGGCCCGGAGCCCGGCGTTCCATTCGCCCGCGCCGCCGTCGAGCTCGTCCACCTCGAAATCGACCAGGATGAATTGCGGATTGAGCGCGGAATCGCGGCTCGCGACAGGCTCTGCAAAGGTCAGCGTGCCCGAAAGCAGGTCGATGTCGTAATCGACGAAACGGACCAGTTCGCGCCGTGCGACTATCACTTCCGCACGCAGGCGATCGCGGACCTCGATCGCAACCTGCTCGCTGTTGGGGACCAGTTGCCGGCTCGAAAGACGGTAAGGTCCGGTAAGCCCGCTGCCCTGAATCTCGTCGCGGCGATGGCGCGTCGCGGTGTGGGTGGCAAAGCCACTGGCCCGGGCCCCGCCGATCCGCGCCTCGGCCTTCACCCCGGTCGCGCTCCTCTGGTAGCGGGCCAAACGGGTCTGGTCGAAGCCGGTCTCGAAATCCCCGTAAAGGGCATAGAAGGCCTTGCTCTCCACTCGCACGTAGAGCTTTTCCCGGCTCGCCGCGTCGTAGAGGCGCTCCGAGCCGTCGCCGAAAACGGTGTAATAGGCCGATGGATCGATGGTCCCGAGGAGCCGATGGTCGGCTTCCTGGCGGGCGCTGTCGTAAGCCAGAGTAAGCAGGAACTTGCCGAGCACCCTCCCCTTGGCAAAGAAGACGACGCGCGCATCCTCGCCGAGATCGCTGTCGAAATCGCCGGTCCGTTCCATGGCATCGGCAATACTGCGTGCGCCAAAGCCTCCTTCGGCCAGGCCGATCAGCGTCCAGGGCATCTCGCCCGGTTCGATCCAGGCCTCGACCTCCTGTTCGCGGGAGGTTTCCCCGTCGGAGAAGGCAAACCGGACACGGAAGGCCCCGCTGACCATGGTCGGGGCCAGCTCGATCATGGCGATGCCCTCGTCACCCTCGACCAGCCAGCTCGCCGATACATTCCCGAAGCCGGTCAGGACACGGCTTTGACGTGCATCGAGCGCGCTGGCGCTCTGGTAGGGACCATCAAGCGTGAACTGACCGGAGATGCCCCCGTGAACGGGGCGCCCATGGCGATCGCGCAGCCGCACGGCAAGCACAGGCCGCGAGATACCGTCGGCCAGCAGCCGAGACCGTTCGGGCAGCACTTCCGCCTGCATCGGCGTATCCGCGAAATGGACCTCCTGCGCGAAACCTTCGACCATCTCGCCGCCTGCGTTGCGGACCGTAGCCGTCAAATGTGTCGTTGCGCCCTTGAGGTGGATGCCGCGCCAATGGCTGACGGCGAAGCGACCGGCGGGATCCTTTTCCGTCCCTTCGAAGGAAAGCGGGTCGGCCGGGTTACCCCCGACCTCAAGCTTGGCCGACTGACCGATTTCGTGTCGCACCGCGACCCTTATCGCGGGCGAGCGGGGATTGCTGTCCGTGCCGGGATAGAGAAAGCCGTTCGGGCCATCGCCCATGGCGATCCAGTCGAAGCCGGCGGCTTCCCTGTCGTCCGCTTGCGTCGCGGCAGCGGGTACCTGCGCTTCGAATGCGCCCTCCGGAACCAGCGCATGAAAGTCCGCGCGATGCAGACTGCCGCCCTGTCCGCGGACAAACCGCGAATTGGCGCTGCCTGCGCTCGCTGTGCTTGCCCCGCAATCGCTGAAACGCGCGCCATCGGGCAGGGTGTCCGCCGCGGCCTGGACGATATGGGTACCCGGTACAAGCCCTTCGAAATGATACCGCCCATCGGCATCGGTCACCGCGAAACTGCCGTCTTCGAGCATGACCCGAATCCCGGCAATTCCGCGTGCCGAGGCGCGCGCACCGCAGCCACCCGCGGTCACCCGCCCGATCAGGGTCATCCGGTCGGCGAGGCCGTCGCGTTCGATCCGTACGCCGGCTTCGGCCGTCGCCTCGCTGCCATCACCGGTCACCGCGCGGACGCGGTTGAGCGCCGTTCCCGCGGCGGCGTCCGGGCGGACCGACATGACGTAACGAACCGTGACGCCCACCCCGGGGGCCAGCGGTCCGAGGTTGAGGGAGAAGCCGTGGCCATCCTCCGCCGGCGAGACCGTCCCTTCGCCGGGCAATGCCCCATCGATGCGGATCGATTGCGCGCGCAGCCGCAGCGCGGTTCCGGAGCGGTCGGCAAGGCGGATCTCGCGGGTCGGCCTGGACGCGTCGCGATTGCGCAGCGTTACGGTGTAGGCCAGTGTCTCGCCGGGCTGCGCCCGGTCCCGCGAAACCCGCTTTTCGAGCGAAATCGACCCGCCCGGCGCGTCGACCGGAATGTCGACCTGGAGCGGATCGATCGTCAGCAGGTCGAACGCCTTTCCGAACGATGCCGGCCCCAGCTGGAAACGCCCGCCGTCGGGCCGTGCGAGTCCCGCCAGCCTGGCCGGATCGACCTGCGACGGGGCCAGGAAAGGCGCTGGCGGCTCGACCCGCAGCCGGTAGCGCCCCAGCGCCGCGAGCGGAAAGACATACTCGCCCTCGCCCAACCGATAGGTGCCGCCGGCAGCATCCCTCACGGTCTGTCCACTGACCAGGCTCGCGGGAAAGGGTGTCACCCCGTCAAAGGCAAAGACCTGGGCGGGTGCCCCGGTGGCCTCGTCGACCAGCGTCACCCGCGCGCCGTTGACCGGAGCCCCGGTCAGACTGTCGAACACCACGCCGAAGGGATCGGCGAGCACGCGCACCTTGCGCGCCGTGATCGGTCCGGCAGCCGGATCGAGATAGGCGGCTACCCGGATGTCCGCGTCGCCGGCCAGCGAAAGCCGGCAGTCGCCCGCGACGACCGCGGGGGGAACCGCGCTGGTGGCGATTGCGGCATAGAAGACACCGGTATCGGCCCCTGTCTCGACGGCGCGAATCTCCTCTCGCTCGCCAGCCGGTGCTTCCAGCACCAGGGCAAGTTCGTCGGCCCGGGCCGGATCGGTATTCGCCTGTGCCGCGATCACGCTGACGACCAGTCTCTGCCCGGCGTGTATCACATCGCTCACGATCAGCGGCGTATCGTGGAACTGGCTTCCGGCGCCGGCGGCCGCCGTCGTGCGCGCGGCCGCGCAATAGTCCGCCTTGAGCTGGACGCGGGTCGCTGCCCCCGGAAGGGGCGTAAAGGTACGCAGTGTGGCCGCCGGAGCGACGACGTCGAAACGGACCTCGTTCGACTGCAGCGCATGCTCCTGACCGCCGATGGTCCAGCGCGCACTGGCGACATTGGTCACCGTCTGCGCCTGTACCGGCGGCGCCGCCGACACTGCCATCAACGCGCCCAACAGGGCACCGGCAGCACTCGCTATTCGTCCGACAAAGGCCACGGTCGCGGATGGCGGGGCGGGCGATGCCATCGGCATCTTCCGCTGCCCTGCATCAGTCGATCGTTGCCCGGAAGATCAGCGTCTGGGATGCACCGGCCGCCAGGCTCGCGATAGTCCCGCTGACCACGCCGGTCCCGGCGTTGAAACTGCCGGCGTTCTTCCCCGGATTGGCACAATCGGCCCCGCCCACGGCCACGCCGTTCAGCGTGGCGGCGTAACTCGTGTCGAAGCTGACCGTACCCGGCAAGGTATCGCTGATCGTGATATTGGTTGCCGGCGCTCCACCGCCGGCATTGCTGAGGGTGATGCAATATTCGATCGTGGCCCCCGGAAGCGCGGTGCCAGTCCCGAAATCGCCCGCGACGATGGTGCTCGACTTGGTCGCGGTAAGCGCCGCGGCGAGGACCAGATAGTCGTCCGCCGCCGAGAAGGCGGCGTCGCGGGTGCCGTCGCTCGATCCGCTGCCATCGGCGAAGATCGTATCCACCCCTGCCGTGTTGGCGACGGCCTCGACCAGATCGTTCCCGAGCGCTGAGCCATTGCCGTTCTCCTTGGCGGTGGCCGTCAGTACGATCGTGGCAAGGTCGCCCGTGGCAAGGCCCGAGGGAACGAGATCACCGACAGCGTGCACCACCACCGGCGTGTCGGGAGCCAGCGAGTCGAGATGGGTGACGGGAGTGTCGCCGCCGTCGAACACCCCGTTCCCGTCGTCGAGGTAGAAGACGAAGGGGCTGGCTTCGGCAATGTCGAAAGTATCGGTCCCGGAAATGGCGGCCGCGGCACCGCCCGCCGCCTGGGACACGGCCAGCTCGAAGTCGAGCGTATCGTTGGAGACGTTCTCGACCGTGAAGGTCACCGCCACCGAGGCCTGGCCGGGATTGACCTCGGTCGCGACATCATCGGTGCGGGCCACCGTCAGGTCCACCTTGCGGTCGACAACGACGTCGTTCGCGGCGGTCTCGTCGTCCTGGTCGATACCGTTGACCTGATAGGCCACGGTAACCTCATTGGTAATCGTCGTGCCCGCCTGCGTGCCCGCGGCAGTGGCGGGGCTCGCGACCATGGATGGCAGCGCCCCGGCAACGATCGCGACCCCGGCAAGTAACTTGCTCTTGTTCAACGTCTTTCTCCCTGTGTCGATTTCGGCAAATGTCAGCGGACCATCGCCCGGAAGCTCGCCATCCCCGCCTCGCCGGGGCCGAGCCGGGCGATGGTCCAGCGAAGATGGGTGACGTCGCTGGCAGTCGCCGGGCGAAGGACGCCGTCGGCCTCGGCAACGGTCAGCGCCGCCAGCGCCCCCCACCGGCTTCCGCCGTCAACCGAAACCTCGGTCTCACCGGCGGATTCGGCTGTCAGTTGCACGCTCGGCGGGACCGGATTGACGATCACGAAATCGCTCACGCCCTCGCCGCTGCCGTTGCGGTATCGGGTGGTGAAGACCAGCACGTCGCCGGGGACCACCCCTTCAGGCGCGACCAGCCGGACCCCGGCGTCGCTCCCCTCGGCCGCCGGCCGTTCGAGCAGGACACCGGCATCGAGCGTGACCGGCTTGTCCTGCGCATGGACCACACCGGACCAGATCGTTGCAGCGGCAAGAAGGGCCTTGATCATCAGCTTGCTACGCATGGGTAATCCTCAGTCTATCGTGACGTCGAAAGTGATGGTTCGCGTGCTGCCTCCGGCAACCGTGCCGAGATTCACGGAGATCCCGGTCGCGCTTGCCTCCCCGGCGTCGTCGCCGGTCGCATCGGTCAGGGCCGCGCTGTCGAGCGTCAGCGTGGCAGGAGCATAGCTGGTCCCGTTCGGGAAACTGTCGCTCACGACCAGGTCAGCGACCGAGCCGGAACCGCTGACCTGCGCGACCAGCCGATACGTCACGCTCGCGCCCGGAACCGGCTGGCTGCCGCCAAAGGGATCGGAGATCAGCGCGGACTTGGTCAGCGTCACATTGCCTACCTGTGCGACCAGGCGGCCCTGGTCGAAATCGCTGGCGCCATTGGCACCGACGACGGCATCCGCACCGGATTCCCCCTGGCCGGCAAAGACAGTCCCCGCGGCTCCGGAACCGGTCGCGGCGCGGGCGGTCAGGCGCAGGTCGGCCAGCTCGCCGTTGCCCGGGGCACCGCCCCATCCGGTCACGACGAACAGCGTCAACGTGCCGTCCGCCGGGACGACCGGCGTATCGCCGCCCGCCGCTATCACCGCGTCGACACCGGCATCGTAGCTGCCGTTGCCATTGCTGTCGTAGGCGAGTTCGGTAACCGCCGGATCGAAATCGTCGCCGGCCAGCGCCGCATCGATCTCGATCGCGAAGGCCTCGGGCCCGTTTCCGGCATTGGTAAGCTGGAAGCCGAGGACCGCTCCCTCCGAACCCAGCGGGACATTGCCTCCGTCAAGCGAGGCAAGCGCTACGTCGAGCAATTCGTCGACCGTGATCGATACCGTATTCGAATTAACCGTCTCGGTTGACGATCCCGTGCTGTAACTCGCCGTGGCGGTGTTCTCGATCAGCGTTCCGGCCGCCACCCCGCTCGCCTGCGCGGGCGAAGCAATCCCGCCCGCGACAAGGGCGGCCATGTAAATCGTTAAACGACCCCTAGTATAAAATGCGTAGTTCATCCCACGCCCAATGGGGCAAAATGGTTAACGGCCCGTTAGATCAGACCCTTTCGGCCGGCTTGCGCGCGATGTTGAATTTTGCCTTACCGGCGCAGGTGCGCAGGTATCGAACCGCCCGGCCGCGCCTTGCGAGACTGCCGCCTCGCCGCGCCGGACCGACGCCGCCGCCGCGCGGCGGTGAGGATCAGCACCAGGAATTTAGGGAACGACCTGTGCCCGCGTTAACACTTCGGGCGGGCACGAGCCTCTCCGGCGAAGGCCAGCCATTTCATTGAATTTATGGGGTTTATTTGGCGCTGAACGCCGCCGACCTGGCCCGGTCCGCCATGCGGCGGGCGCTCCCGCTCCGGCTCGCGCCCGAAAATTGCCCGCCACCCATCCTGGCAGCGGACAAGAAAAAGGGGAGCCGAGCCCCCCTCAATCCCGTAAACCTGTTCGGCTTCGATCAGCCCTTCGGACGCTTGCCGCCGAACAGCCAATCCCAGATGTTGAAATAGAGCGCCGGCAGTTTGAGCGAAAGCCCGGGCCGTGCTGCCATCACTTGTGCATACATGATTCGCCTCCACGCAAATGAGGCATAAGCATGCATTAACCATATTTGTTTGTAAAGTGTTAACTATGTTTCAGGTTTCGGCCGCCCTTGTGTTGCTAAGGCGCTGGAATTCCATGAAGTCCCTTTCGGCGAGCGGACGGGAGATATGATAGCCCTGGGCGAGGTCGCATTGCAGACGGCTCAGGGCGTAAAGTGTTTCCGCGTCTTCGACGCCCTCGGCAACGACCTGCATTTGCCCGTCCTTTCCGAGATTCACCATCGACTGCACGATCATTCTTGCCTTGGGATCGGTCTTCAGGCGGGAGACGAACAGGCGGTCGACTTTTAGTTCGTCGAAAGGCAATTTGAGGAGGGTCTCGAGATTGGTCATGCCGACCCCGAAATCATCGATCGAGGTCCGGATCCCCATGGCCCGGATGGCAGCGAGAACCCTTTCGGCGAAGGCGTAATCGGCAATCTTGGCGGTTTCGGTGATCTCGACGATGATGTCTGCCGGATCGACCCCGGTCTGTTCGACGCATTCGCGTAATATGTCGACGATCCGCGTATTGGCCAGCTGGATCGCCGAGATGTTGAGCGACATCGTCATCGCGAAGCCGGCGTCGTTGGACTTCTTGAGCGCAGCGAGCGCCTCGAAGGCCACATATTTGCTCAGCGCATCAAGCCGGCCGTTCTCCTCGCATTGCTGGATGAAGAAGGAGGGCGGGATCGACCCGTGGACCGGATCGTCCCAGCGTACCAGCGCCTCCGCCCCGGCCAGGCTGCCGTCGGCGAGGTCCAGCTGCGGCTGATAGACCACATGGATGTCGCGCTCCTGCAGGGCTGCGTCGATACGCGACTGGATGCTGATCTCGAAACTCTTCGCCGATTTCTGGTGGATGGTCGAGAATTCGATCGGATTGACGCTTTCGCGCGCGCGTTCGGCTGCGGCCACGGCGGCCGCCAGCCGCACATCGAATTCCGGCTCTTCGCTGCGGTCGATGCCAAAGGTCACCACGATATCGGCCGAGACACCGCCCTCGCTCCACCCGCTGTCGCACAGCGCCCGAAGTCCGTCGCAATGCTGGATCAGCTCGTGGCTGTCCCGGCTGGCCAGCGCGAAGGCGAACAGCCGGCCTTCGCAATAGGCCCGGGCATTGCCCGAGGCGACCGAGATCAGCCGCGCTATATGGGTCTTGAAGTGGCGGATCTGTTCCTTGTCGAGCACCGACTGGATATCGTTGAAATGGCCGACCCGGACCACGACCACCGCCGGCGCCGCGAGATTGCCATGGGCGATGTCGTCCCTCAGCGCGAGGAAGCTCGGCAGGCCGCTGGCGGTGTCCTTGAGCAGTTCCAGCCGCGCTTTCCACGCCCAAAGCCGCAACACGCCGAAGATCCCCAGCAGTGCCAGCGCCGGTGCCAGCAGGAGTTCGATGTTCTGGGTCAGATAGACGATCAGGCTGCAGAGCGTGAGCACCCCGGCCAGCATATAGGCCGAGCGCCGCTCCCGCGGGCGGCTGTGGAGGAAGCAGGCAGCGCCAATGGCCAGCGCATTGGCCAGGAACAGATACAGCCAGCCGAACTGGCGCGGCACGCCGGATTTCAGTGTCTCGGCCGCATACATGAAGATATAGCTCGGTGCGACGCCGAGCCGGCCGGGAATGGAGGAGAGGGTCGAGCGCTCCTCCTCGCTGCCGATGACCACCGTCTTGCCGCGGATATCGAATCCGGCCGGCAGGGGGCCGCGGATCAGATCGGCGGATTCGTAGGCCGGAAAGCGCTCGAAGTCGAAAGTGTAGTCGATCGGGAAGATATCGCCTTCCGGCGGCTCGATGCCGGCGAGCACCACGGGGAAGGACGGATACCGGACGCCGTCGACCACGTAGGAATACTCCATTTCCTGCGTGTAGCCGAAGAAGCGCACGAAGCGCGAAGCATAGACCTGCGGGATATTGCCGACCACGTCGGGCGGATTGCGGAAGACGGTGTAGTCGCCGTCGAGCTGGTCGGAGGTCGCGTGGCTGTCGAGAATGGTGGCGACCGAATAGATCGGATGCTCGAAGCGCTCGATCGCCGCCCGCAGATGGGCAAAGGAATCGGCCTCGACAGCGTCGGGGAAGCGGACGTTGACGTAGACCGCCCCGGGATCCTGCGCATCGATGATCTCGAGCAGGCGGGCGAAATGCTGCTCGCCCTGGGCGAGCGAAAGCTGGCTGTCGACCGAAACGAAGACGATCTCGTTCGAGGGCTGCTTGTCCTGCACCCGCGCCTTGACCTGCCAGAACAATATGTCGAGCGGGAACAGGAGATTGGCCATGCCGACGAAGGTCGCGACGAACACCGCCCAGAGCGCATGCTTGGAGCGTTCGTCGAATCGAGGCAGGCGACCGTTCTTCATTCGATAACGGGCAATCTACAGCAGTTGAAACCTAACCAAACGGCTAACAGCATTTGGTTAACAAGCCGCTTACCTTATGGCTGCATACATGCGCAAAGTCAGCGCCATCCCCGCGATGAGCGGCCATCGTCGAGGAGCTCCACGCCGACAAGGTGATCACGCTCCATCCCAGCATTGCCGGCGCCTACCGCACCGCGGTCCGCACATTAACTCAATTGCTCGAGGGAGAAGCCGAGGAAAACCGCAAGGCCCGACAGGCCCTGCGCAGCCTGATCGACCGCATCAACATAACGCCAACCCAAGAAAAGCGCGGGATGCACATCGATATCGAAGGACGCCTGCAGGCGATGATGGCCCTCGCCACCGGAAAGCCCGCCCCTAAACGCTTTGGTACGTTAAAGATGGTAGCGGAGGAGGGACTTGAACCCCCGACACGCGGATTATGATTCCCAGTGCTACACTGAAAAACAAAGATTTTTCTGTAAACCCTGCCCGCAGAAGGCCGCAGCTTTCCGCGAGCACCCGATATCTTGTAAACTTCGCCCGCGACGAAACCAGCGGCTCGAGGCGCGCTGCAACGGGCTGGGCCCTGCTCGCCGTGCTGGTGGCAAACGAACTGCGCGGCGCACTTGTCGCGGTGCATCTGGGCAGTGAATGGGGGCTGTGGTGATGATCGACCGCCGCCTAGTGGAACATGGAGAACAGTGATGGATAGAGAGACAATCGCGCGGGCGATGTGGGAAGCGCGGGAGCAGACAATGCCCGCAGGGACCCGTATGAAGTTCGATGCTGGATCTATTCCGGCAAAGTCCTGCATTTGGGTTATGGCCGACGCCGCCCTGTCCGCCATTGAGCAGGCCGGGTTCGTCATCGTCCCGAAAGAGCCGACTGAGGCGATGGTGGATCGCTTCGTGTCGCGCGCGCTTCAAGTATCGATCCACGGTGAAGGCGGATGGTCCAACTATGCGCGCAATCAGTATGAGGCCATGCTCGCAGGTGCAGCCCAATGATCGACCGCCGCTTCCTGATCGGGGTCTTCGCGATTCTTGCGTTCCTGACAGTCGGTGTGTTGGCCTTTACCTGGGGAGTGAGTAGGTAGGGCCATGGCCCGCCGCTCTCGCCTCCCTCCCACGTTTCCCGAAGGTTGGATCGAGCACGACGGCTCACCCTGCCCCGTTCACCCGGAATCCCGCCCGGCCGTCATGTTTCGCCACGGGGGCAAGACGCGGATGGGAGCCTACTCCGCAAAGGCGTTGATGGACTGGCATCGCGACCCGTGGCAGTGGAAGGACCGCCAGCAGGGTCAGTGCGATATCATCGCTTACCTGGCCGAGCCGGACGATTTCGTGGCCATCGAGAGGCTCGACCTGCGACATAGCTGCTAGGTGCTGCGGGGTAGCTGCGGCCTCCGCGTGAGTCATGGTGTTGGGCCTAGGTCCTCAGTTATTCCCCGACTGGGAGGACTCCGCGGGACGCTTTCGCGTTTCATGGCATCTCAGCCAATCGTCAGCCGCCTGATTGTCGGGCCAGATGCCTCCGGTGTCACCCCAACGGCGAGGCCCACGGGAAGGCCGCAGCCCCGATTGTATAGCAGAATCAGCTATCGAAGGCAAAGCTTCCACAGCATAGCTGCTAGGCGCTGAAAGCCCGCATCGCCGGAGGGACGTAGTGTTCGGGGTGCTTCTCGCGGATGATGTCCCGGACCCGCTCTATCGGCATCACATGGCGGGCGACCTCCCCATAGCTTCGGGACCGCACAACAAGGCTCATGCACTGCTTCGAGCGCCAGCCCCCGTCATGCGCGTATTTGTCGCGCGGGGCCAGGTTGTTCCAGCTTTCAAAGACGCAGCCGGCCAGTTCCTTCCTCTGCGAATGGTGAACGTGGCCCCCGTCGAGATAGCGGAATTCGGTTTCACCCCAATCGGCTGCGAAGTCGCTGCACACCACGTCGCGGAATTTCTCGGGCTTGGCCTTGTCGCCGTGGTGGACGACAACGAGCGTCTTGCCCATCCGGTAGCCGACGCACCCGCCACAAGCGCCATGCGGTTGGATGGACGAGAAGGTGCCAGCATTCTGCAAGCCCTTCGTTTCCTCGCCATTCCAGCGAACGGGGACGTGCTTCGACTTCGTGATCGAAACCTGCACGTTGTCGATGGACTGGTCGCCAGTGTCAGCCCAGGAGGCATTGTGCCAGTCCGATGATCTTGAGGCGCAGTTTGCTGCCGAAGAAGAATTGAAATCGGCTCAGAAGCTGGCGGCGCAGGCCAACCGGATTGATCGATCCGCAACGGGCCTTCGCACCCGCTGGGATGCGGAAGTGACCGACTTCCGGGCCGCCCTGCTCTTTTTCATCAAGCGCAGTCCAGAGCGGTTCGACGCCCTCATTCAGCAGATGGCGGACGAGGAAGCGCGCGCCGCGCGTGGTTCCATCCCCGGCATTGTTTTCCATGAAAGGAAGATCGCGGCATGAGCAAGACTGAACTCTGGGACGCGCTCGGCAAGACTCCCGCCCCGCATATGGGAGGAGCGGCACTGGAAGGCCGTGGCGGCGGAAAAGGACTTCCCGGCGCACCTCATGCGCGCCTTGCGCATGGCGAGCCTCACGGGGCTCAGGCTGGGCGATCTCGTGCGCCTTGAGTGGTCGCAGGTCGGCAAGCAGACCATCATCGTCGAAAAGACCCGCAAGCGCGGCGGGCGCGCGATCATCCCGATCGTTCCTGAATTGCGCGCCCTGCTCGATGATATCGGCGGAGAGAGCGGGCCGGTGCTGCTGAACAGCAGGGGCAAGCGCTGGACCGAGAGCGGCCTTGAAACCGTATGGCAACGCCGGAAGCCCGCAGGGTTCGACCGGCGCATCCACGACCTTCGCGGCACCTATGCCACGTTGTTGGCAAGCAAGGGGCTGACCGACGACGAGATTGCCAGGGTGATCGGATGGACAGCGAAGGAAGTTTCCGCGATCCGCGCGCGCTACGTGGACGAGGCGCGGGTCGTTGTCTCGATGATGGAAAGGATGAGCGCGTGAGCCGAAAGTTTACAGCACTGTGTAAACTTGCTCAGCGGAACCTCGCTAAGTGCTTGAATTCTGGTAGCGGAGGAGGGACTCGAACCCCCGACACGCGGATTATGATTCCGCTGCTCTAACCGGCTGAGCTACTCCGCCCCACGCGAGGCCCGCGCGCCAAATGGCGTCGGCAGGCGGCGCACATAGGAGGGAGAGAGGCGGCGGTCAACTCCTCTCTTGACCGCGGAAGCTCCAGCGTTTGAACTGCTCCCATCCGGGGCCGTGATAGAGTTGCAGGGCCAGGCCGGCGAAACGGAAGGAACGGCGACCGAAATCCTTCCCGAGCGCGGCCTGGAGCGCCCGCGCGACCGCTGGCGTCACCTTGTTCTGGATCGTGATGTGCAGCCGCGGCGGATGGCGGTCCTGGGCGGTCAGCGCGCCGTGGAAATGCGCGGCGATCTCCTCGCGCAGCGCGAGCATGGCCGGGCTCTCGATCGCCAGCGCGGTGCCGCTGCCGAGATCCATCAGGCCGGTGATGCGCGCCGGAGGCGGCGGGGTCGAGGCCGCCAGATCGGCCAGGACGCCGGGCAGGGCTTCGCGCAGCGAGGGAGCGAAGGAATGGAACAGGGTGACATGGGCCGCGAGATGGTTGCGTTCGGGCGGGAAATGAGCGCGCCGCAGGCCGTCGGCCCAGGCCAGCAGTCCGGGGGGCAATTCGCCCGTGACGATGAAGGGGCGGCCCACCGCCGCGCTACATCTCGCCCCGCTCGCGGCGGATCGCGAACCACTTCTGGACATTGGCATTGTGCTCTTCGAGCGTCTCGGCGAAGGCGTGCCCGCCCGAACCGTCGGCGACCATGTAAAGCGCGCCGGTCTTGCCCGGATTGAGCACGGCGGCGATCGATTCGCGCCCCGGATTGGTGATCGGCCCTTTCGGCAGGCCAGCCATGGCATAGGTGTTGTAATCGTTCACCGCGGCGATTTCCGATTGCCGGATGCGCCGCCCGAGCGGCTTGCCGCGGGTGATCGGATAGATGATCGTCGGATCGGCCTGCAGCATCATCCCGCTCCTCAGCCGGTTGGTATAGAGCCCGGCGACCATGCGCCGCTCCTCCGCAACGCCGGTCTCCTTCTCGACGATCGAGGCGAGCACGACCGCCTCTTCGGGCGTCGCGACCGCGATCCCTTCGGCGCGCTGCGGCCAGAGCTCGGCCAGCGCCTCGCGCATGGCCGCCTGCATCCGCGCGAGCACCGCGGCGCGGGATTCGCCGCGTTCGAAGCCATAGGTGTCGGGCAGGACCGAGCCTTCCTCCGGGACGGGAATCTCGCCGGTCAGCAGCTCCTCCGCCATCAGCCGCTCGTGGACCAGCACCGAGGGCATGCCCTCGGGAATGGTCACCATGCGCGGGATCGGCTTGCCATGCTGGAGGATGGCGAGGATGTCACCGTCGCTGGCCGCGGCCGGGAGCAGGAACTCGCCGGCCTGGATCGCGCTGTCGTCACCGAATATCTTCGCCTTGAGCAGGAAGCGGTCGGCGCTCGCGATCGCGCCGTCCTCCTCGAGCTGGCGGGCCACGGCGGTCAGCGAGGAGCCGCTGGAGACGATGAAGACCCTGTCTTCCTCCAGCGGTCCCTCGCCGAACAGCATGTCGACGGCCGCGAAGCCGGCCAGCAGCGCCAGGCCGGCCAGGATCAGCTTCGTAGCGAAGCCGATGCGCTTCATGGTCAGTCGACCTTTTTCATCACCAGGCTGGCATTGGTCCCGCCGAAGCCGAAGCTGTTGTTGAGCACGGCCCGCACTTCGCGCTTCTTCGCCACCAGCGGGACGAGGTCGACCCCTTCGGTGCCCTCGTCGGGATCCTCGAGATTGAGTGTCGGGGGGACGATCTGGTCGCGCATCGCAAGGATGCAGAAGACCGCCTCGACCGCGCCGGCGCCGCCGAGCAGGTGGCCGATGGCCGATTTGGTCGAGCTCATCGAGGCCCCGCCGAGATCATTGCCGAGCACGCGCTTGACCGCCGCCAGTTCGATCGTGTCGGCCATGGTCGAGGTGCCATGGGCGTTGACGTAATCGATGTCGCCCGGGCCCATGCCGGCCTTGCGCAGCGCCATCTGCATGGCCAGCTGCGCGCCCTTGCCCTCGGGATGCGGGGCGGTCACGTGATAGGCATCGCCCGAGAGCCCGTAGCCGACCACTTCGGCGTAGATCTTCGCGCCGCGCGCCTTGGCGTGTTCGTATTCCTCGAGCACGACCACGCCCGCGCCCTCGCCCATGACGAAGCCGTCGCGGCCCTTGTCATAGGGACGGCTGGCCTTTTCGGGGGCGTCGTTGGAGGAACAGTTGAGCGCCTTGGCCTGGGCGAAGCCGGCCACACCCAGGGGGTTGATCGTGCTTTCCGATCCGCCCGCGAGCATGATGTCGGCATCGCCGTCCTTGATCATCCGCGCCGCGTCGCCGATCGAATGGGCGCCGGTCGAACAGGCGGTGACCACCGCGTGGTTCGGCCCCATCAGCCCGTATTTGATCGAGACCTGGCCCGAGATGAGGTTGATCAGGCGCCCGTGGACGAAATGCGGCGAGACGCGGCCCGGGCCGCGTTCGGCCAGCACCAGGCTCTCGCTCTCGATCCCCGGCAGCCCGCCGATGCCCGAGCCGATCGAGCAGCCGGTACGCAGCTTGAGATCCTCGTCCATGTCCTCCAGCCCGGCATCCTCGATCGCCTGGCCGGCGGCATCGATGCCGTAGACGATGAAGGGATCGACCTGGCGGCGGATCTTGAAATCGACCCGCTTGTCCGGATCGAAGCCGTATTCGTGATCGGCCGGCTTGACCTCGCAGGCGATGGTGCACTTCTGGTCCGAAGTATCGAAACGCGTGATCTGGCCCGCCCCGCTCTTCCCGGCGAGGAGGTTCTTCCAGCTGGTCTCGACGTCGCCCCCCAGCGGGGTAACGAGTCCGAGCCCGGTAACTACCACACGGCGCATGGCATTCTCCCTGATATGCAACAGGCCCAGCCCTTGCGGGACTGAGCCTGTGATAGTCCTGCCGACCCGCGTCGGGCGAGTGCGACGGGTATCGGGCTATCAGCCCTGGTTTTCGTCGATATACTTGTTGGCGTCGCCGACGGTGGCGATCTTCTCGGCCGCATCGTCGGGAATCTCGACCCCGAATTCCTCTTCGAAGGCCATCACCAGCTCGACAATGTCGAGGCTGTCTGCGCCCAGATCGTCGATGAAACTGGCATCGGGAGTAACCTTGTCGGCTTCAACACCAAGATGTTCGACAACGATTTTCTTCACCCGGTCGGCGGTATCGCTCATGGAATTCCCTCTCAAAGGAAGCGTTAATGGATCGCCCTTGCCCTAGGGAAAGGCGCGCGCGCTGGCAAGTAGATAGGAAGCGTCAATTGCCCGGCAAGACCCTGCGGCACGTCACTGCGCCGCGGCCGCGGCTTCGCGCAGGGCCTCGGCATGGGCATCGATCTCCGCCCCGCCCGCTTCGTTGACCGTCGCCCGCCGCATGTCGCGGCGGTATTCGCCGCTTGTCAGCGGGGTTGCGGCGTGCAGCGCGCAGCGATTCTCCCAGATCACGATATCGCCCACGCTCCAGCGGTGGCGGTGGACATAATGCTCCTGCGTCACGTGGCGGTAGAGCTGCTCGACCAGCGCGGCGCCCTCCTCCTCGTCCATGCCTTCCACGCCGGTGCAATGGCCGCCGACATAGAGATATTTCCGGCCGTCGGGCATGGTCCGCACGATATCGTGGCGCACCGGCGGGGTCGCGAAGGTCCCGCGCATCGCCTCGGTCACCGTCAGGCCGGCGCGCTCGCGGCCCTTCCAGAAATCATGGACCCCGACCAGCCCCGCGAGCCGTTCCCTCGTCTCCGCCGGCAGATCGTCATAGGCCGCGCGGGTATCGATGAAGAGCGTGTCGCCCCCGGCCGAGGACGGTGGGCATTCGACCCCGCGCAGCATCGACCACTTGCTCGGCACGCGGTTGAAGGAACTGTCGGCATGGAAGCGCTGCGCCCCCGCGCCGACATCCTCGCTGCGCGGTTTCGGCGGGAGGATATTTCCCTCGGCATCGAGATTGCCGGCGAAATAGAGCTCGGGCGCCATCCGCCCGGGGCTGGCCCTGCGCGCCTCGTAATTCGGCGGCAGTTCGAGCGGACCGAACAGCCGCGCGAAGCGGATATGCTGCTCGTCGCTGATCGGGCCCTGCCGCACCACGCAGACCGCATATTGCGCCATGGCATCCTCGACGAAGCGGCGTAGTTCCTCGCCCGGTTCGGCGGCCAGGTCCGCCCCGGTGATCTCGCCGAAGAAGCGCGGATGCAGCCGCTCCACTCGCAGGGCCATGTCGGATTCCTCTCGCAATAGTTATCAGGCTAAGGATTAGCAGCGCGCGGGCGCGGGGGCCAGCCCCCCTCCCGCGCGCGGGAGGGAGTGTTTGCTTGCCTCAGGCGCCGGCGGGGCCGTCCGGCCCCTTGGCTGTCCTCCGCGCAAGCGCTGCGGGCGCGCGGTCGCGCTTGCGGGCCGCTGGCCGCGGCCCGGTCTTTCGTGAGACGGTCAAGGCAGGCGGCCGCTCTCCTCCCGCGAGCGGGAGGGGAGCCAAGGGCCCGGCACCATCCGGGCTGCGACCAGCAGCCCGCAAGGCCAAGCGGCCGCCCGCAGCAAGCGCAGCGAGCGAGGACATCGCACGCCGGATGGCGTG